>OMDJ01000336.1_pt1 | contig 35884 bp, 35 predicted proteins | sample 1645211 | NCBI WGS metagenome assembly OMDJ01 (sample SAMEA103958142, study PRJEB25191) | human gut metagenome | biome: human-associated habitat [ENVO:00009003]; feature: intestine environment [ENVO:2100002]; material: feces | place: Germany | collected 2013/2015 | reverse complement strand
TGGTAGTTCTTGTATGCTTCCTTCAGGATGGAGAGAGAAGAATTCCTGTTCAGTACTCTCAGAAGGTCAGCGGTAGAAGAACAGTTGGCGGACAGTCAACAAACATTCCATTAAAGGTTAATACTGCAGGGGTTATGCCAATTATTTTCGCATCATCACTTATGCAGTTCCCAGTTATAATCGCCCAGTTATTTGGTAAATCATATGAGTGGACCAGATATCTCAGCTCATCATACTGGTGCAGAGTTGAAGCTCCAAAGTATTCAATTGGTTTATTAGTATACATAGTACTGCTTATAATATTCGCATACTTCTATACATCAATAACATTTAACCCAATTGAGGTAGCTGATAACTTAAAGAAGGCTGGTGGAGTTATCCCAGGAATAACACCTGGTAAGTCTACAAGCGAATATCTTAACAAAATACTTAATTATATCGTATTTATTGGAGCTGTCGGACTTTTAATAATTGCCCTCATTCCAATAATGTGTACAGGATTCTTTAATGCTTCTGTTTCATTCGGTGGAACATCAATTATCATTATTGTTGGTGTTGTACTTGAGACATTAAAGCAGATTGAGTCTCAGATGTGCAATCGTTACTATAAGGGATTCCTCAGTGAGTAATTCTTTATATCACGGATGATATTAGTATAAAATATTGACTTGCCCGGTTTATGCCGGGTAAGTCCTTTGTGTATTATGATTTATTACGAATATTTATGATTTTGGAATGGAGAAAATATTATGAAGATAATTATGTTAGGTGCTCCAGGAGCAGGTAAAGGTACACAGGCTAAGAAGATAGCAGCAAAATATGCTATACCACATATCTCTACAGGAGATATTTTCAGAGCTAATATTAAGAACAATACAGAGCTTGGACAGAAGGCAAAGACATACATGGATAAGGGAGAGCTCGTACCTGATGAATTAGTAGTAGATCTTATCATGGACAGATTCAAGGAAGCGGATTGTGCTAACGGATATGTACTTGATGGATTCCCAAGAACAATTCCTCAGGCAGAGGCACTTGATAAGGCTCTTAGTGCTAATGGAGAGTCAGTTGACTATGCAATCAATGTCGAAGTTCCTGATGAAAATATAATAAACAGAATGTCTGGAAGAAGAGCATGTGTAGGTTGTGGAGCAACATACCATATCCAGTTCAATCCAACAAAGGTTGAAGGAATATGTGATGCATGTGGCGAGAAGCTTATCTTAAGAGATGACGATAAGCCAGAGACAGTAAAGAACAGACTTTCAGTATATCATGAGCAGACACAGCCATTGATTGAATACTATTCAGGAAAGGGTGTACTTAAGGAAGTTGATGGTACACAGCCTATGGATGATGTATTTGCTGCAATAGTTAAGATCTTAGGTTAATCATCTATGAGTGATATAAAGGGATATTTTGCAAGTTCTAAAGCAGGCCATGACAAAGGTACTGTGTATATGATTCTCGAATCTGATGATGTATATGTTTATCTGTCGGACGGTAAATTAAGACCGACAGATAAACTTAAAAAGAAAAAGCTGAAACATGTTCAGCTCATAAAACAAAAAGATAGTGATCTTGCAGAAAAGATAGAGAAAAACCTGTTTATAAGTAATGAAGAAATAAAATATGCGATTAAGCAGATTAAAACCAGTGCCAAATAATAGGAGGTAAACTTATATGTCAAAGGCAGATGTAATTGAAATTGAAGGAAAGGTAGTTGAGAAATTACCTAATGCATTTTTTAAAGTAGAACTTGAGAATGGACATCAGATACTTGCTACAATCAGTGGTAAGTTAAGAATGAACTTCATCAGAATTCTTCCTGGTGATAAGGTAACAATTGAGTTATCACCATACGATTTAACAAAGGGAAGAATCATTTGGAGAGATAAATAAAAACAATAGGAATATATGTACAAAATATTCTTTATAAATTTTGTAAAATTTTCCTTGCGTTGATAGAAAAGGTTGTGCTATAATAGCAACCGAACTTGTCTGAAAGGAGGCTTTTGCAGTGAAGGTTAGATCATCAGTTAAACCAATTTGTGAAAAATGCAAAGTCATTAAAAGAAAGGGCAGCATCAGAATTATCTGTGAAAACCCTAAGCACAAGCAGAGACAGGGCTAATTACCCTGAAGCAGAGAAGTAGAAGTACTTCTCATATTTCTGCGTTATAGTATCAATGTCACTAGTTGGTATTATAACTAATTCTGTCTTTAATATAATGGACAGAGAACAGTTTTGCGGCTGCAGCGATGACACATCCGGATAAGTTGACGGTGTTCATTGCTATCAAATATAGTAGACTGAAGGTGACGCACACATTTCAGGCGTTCAAAGCGGGGGATAGAGCTTAGAACGAGCTGCGTAGGAATCGGACTACATTTTTCTATCTTTATTATTAATATTAATTTAATTGATCAAACGGAGGTTAAAGAACACATGGCTCGTATTTCAGGTGTAGACTTACCAAGAGAAAAGCGTATTGAAATAGGACTTACTTATGTTTACGGTATTGGCCGAGTAAGAGCATCTAAGATTCTTGAAGAGGCTGGCGTTAATCCAGATACACGTGTTAAGGATCTTACAGATGAAGAAGTTGCAAAGATTGCTAAGGTTATCGATGCTGATCCAGAACATTTAGTAGAAGGTGACTTAAGAAGAGAAGTTGCCATGAACATTAAGAGATTAAAGGAAATCGGATGCTACAGAGGAATCCGTCATAGAAAGGGACTTCCATGCAGAGGTCAGAAGACAAAAACTAATGCAAGAACATGTAAGGGTCCTAAGAAGACTGTAGCTAATAAGAAGAAATAATTGAATTGTTAAACTCACAGGAGGTTAGTTATCATGGCTCAGAAAGTTACAAAAAAAGTGACAAAGAAGCGTGTTAAGAAGAACGTTGAAAGAGGACAGGCACATATTCAGTCATCTTTCAATAATACAATAGTTACATTAACAGATGCAGAAGGAAATGCTTTATCATGGGCATCTGCAGGTGGACTCGGATTCAGAGGATCTAAGAAGTCTACTCCTTATGCAGCACAGATGGCAGCTGAGACAGCAACAAAGGCTGCATTAATCCATGGATTAAAGTCTGTAGACGTTATGGTTAAGGGACCAGGTTCAGGTAGAGAAGCAGCTATCAGAGCACTTTCAGCAGCTGGTCTTGAAGTTACAAGTATCAAGGATGTTACTCCAGTTCCACATAATGGATGCCGTCCACCAAAGCGTAGAAGAGTTTAATTTAGGGAGGTAAGATTACAATGGCAGTTAATAGAACACCTGTCCTCAAGAGATGTAGATCTCTTGAAATGGATCCTGTATATTTAGGAATAGATAAGAAATCTAGAAGAAAGGCAAAGAACGCTGGTAGAAAGGTTAGCGAGTATGGAATGCAGCTTCGTGAGAAGCAGAAGGCTAAGTTCATCTACGGTGTATTAGAGAAGCCTTTCAGAAATTACTATAAGAAGGCTGAGAGACAGAAGGGTATGACTGGTGAGAACCTTATGATCATGCTCGAGCTCAGACTTGACAATGTTCTTTTCAGATTAGGATTCGCTAGAACAAGAAAAGAAGCAAGACAGATCGTTGATCACAAGCATGTATTAGTTAATGGTAAGTGCGTAAACATCCCTTCATACCTTGTAAAGGCTGGAGATGTTATCGAAATCAGAGAGAAGTCTAAGTCATCAGCAAGATACAAGGAAATCCTTGAGTCTACTAACGGAAGACTTGTTCCAGAGTGGTTAGAGGCAGATGCAGACGCTCTTAAGGGATCAGTTAAGTCAATCCCTACAAGAGAAGTTATTGACGTTCCTGTAAACGAGATGCTTATCGTCGAGTTATATTCTAAGTAATCCGTACCGGAAATATAGAATAAAACTTATAAAACCCATAAAAAGGAGGGACTATACATGGTTGATGCAGATTTTAATTTCAAGATGCCAAAGATTGAGATGACAGAAAAATCAGAAGATGGCAAGTATGGAAAATTTGTTGTTGAGCCACTCGAAAGAGGATATGGTTTAACATTAGGTAATTCTTTAAGAAGAATTATGCTCTCTTCATTAGTTGGTACAGCTGTAAGCAGTATCAAGATTGAAGGTGTACTTCATGAATTCAGCTCAATTCCAGGTGTTAAGGAAGATGTTACTGAGATCGTCATGAACATCAAGCAGTTATCAATCAAGAACAACGGAAATTCTGTTGAGCCTAAAGAAGCACATATTGACTTCGTAGGCGAAGGTGTAGTTAGAGCATCAGATATTCAGGTTGATCCTGATATTGAAATAATCAATCCGGATCTTGTTATTGCACATCTTAATGGTGCAGACAGCAAGCTCACAATGGAACTTACAATCACTAATGGTCGTGGTTATGTAAGCTCTGAGAAGAATAAGAGAGATGATCAGCCAGCAGGCGTTATCGCTATTGATTCAATCTACACACCAGTAGAGAGAGTTAATATGGCAGTTCAGAATACTCGTGTAGGTCAGGATACAGATTTTGATAAGCTTACACTTGATATTTTCACTAATGGAACAATAGAACCAGATGAGGCTTTAAGTCTCGCAGCTAAGGTTTTAAGTGAACATTTAAAGGGATTCATCAATCTTTCAGAGAACGCTCAGAAAGTGGAAATCATGGTTGAGCAGGAAGAGGATGAGACTACTAAGGTCCTTTCAATGAGCATTGAAGATCTTGAATTATCTGTTCGTTCATCTAATTGTCTTAGAAGAGCTGGTATCAACACAGTTGAAGAGCTTTGCAACAAGACATCAGATGATATGATGAAGGTAAGAAACTTAGGTAAGAAGTCTTTAGATGAAGTTCTCCTTAAGCTTAAGGAAATGGGCTTACATCTTAGACCTAACGAAGATTAATTTGTAGATACGGCGGCTATACAGTAAGTCCATAAGCGCATGTGTAGCTGTTACAAATGGAGGTAAATCATGGCAAAATATAGAAAGCTCGGCAGAACATCTAGCCAGAGAAAGGCTTTATTAAGAAGTCAGGTAACAGCATTAATCGAGAATGGCAAGATTGTTACTACAGAGGCAAGAGCCAAGGAAGTAAAGAAGATGGCTGAAAAGCTCATCACACTTGCAGTTAAAGAGAAAGACAACTTCGAGACAGTTAAGGTTTCAGCAAAGGTTCCTAAGAAGGATGCTGAAGGCAAGAGAGTTAAGGAAGTTGTTGATGGCAAGAAGGTTACTGTATATGAGACAGTAGAGAAGGAAATCAAGAAGGATCTTCCTTCAAGACTTCATGCTAGAAAGCAGATGGATAAGGTTCTTTACACAGTTACAGAAGTTCCTACAGCAGCTGCTGGAAAGAAGAAGAATACTAAGACTGTTGATCTTACAAACAAGTTATTTGATGAGATCGCACCTAAGTATGCTGGTCGTCAGGGCGGTTATACAAGAATCGTTAAGATCGGTTTAAGAAAAGGTGATGCAGCAATGGAAGTTCTTCTTGAATTAGTTTAATTTCAATTGCAATTTAAGCGGGTAAGGAAACTTATCCGCTTTTTTTGGAATCTGCGGTAAGACTTAAAAGGGCAGGAGGTCATATGGGAATAGTTAAAGCAAAAAACCTCACATTTGAATATATAAGACGAGATGAAGATGGTAATGTTGAGGGAATAACTAAGGCTGTTGATAATGTGAGTATTGACATTAAGCAGGGCGATTTTGTTGCCGTGTTAGGTCATAATGGCTCCGGTAAATCAACATTTGCAAAACATCTGAATGCGCTCGTTATGCCGACAGAGGGAACTGTGTGGGTTGATGGTATGGACACAAGGGAAGAGGAGAATACTTTAAAGGTAAGACAGACTGCCGGAATGGTATTTCAGAACCCTGATAACCAGATAGTTGGAACTCTTGTTGATGAAGAGGTTGGATTCGGACCAGAGAATATTGGTGTTCCAACGGAAGAAATATGGGAACGAGTTGAAAAAAGCCTGAAAGCAGTAGGAATGTATGCTTTCAGAAACCAGTCGCCAAACAAGCTATCTGGAGGACAGAAGCAGAGGGTAGCGATTGCTGGAATTGTAGCAATGAAGCCAAAATGTATTGTCTTAGATGAACCAACGGCAATGCTTGATCCGTTGGGACGAAAGGATGTACTTAATGTGCTCCATGAATTGAACAGGCAGGAAAATGTAACGGTTATACTTATCACTCATTACATGGAAGAAGTAATTGATATAGACAAGCTTTATGTAATGGATGATGGAAAGCTGGTAATGTCAGGAACACCAAGAGAAATATTCTCACAGGTAGAGAAATTAAAGAAATTGAGACTTGATGTGCCGCATGTTACAGAATTAGCCTATGAACTTCAGAAGGAAGGAGTTCCATTAAAGAATGGAATATTGACTTCAGAAGAATTTACAGAGGAACTCATTAGAGTTAGAAATGAGGGTTTCAATGTCAATAATAGTAGATAATATCAGCTATATTTATGAAAAAGGCACTGGCTTTGAGAGGCAGGCTTTGAAAAATGTGAGCTGTGCAATAGAAGATGGTGAATTTATCGGACTTATTGGTCATACAGGTTCGGGTAAATCCACATTTATACAGCATCTTAATGGACTTGTTAAACCGACTGAAGGCCATATATATTACAATGGCAGAGATATATATGAGCAGGGCTTTAATATGAAAGAATTAAGAAGCAGGGTAGGACTGGTTTTTCAGTATCCGGAACACCAGCTTTTTGAGACTGAGATATTCAAAGATGTATGTTTTGGTCCTAAGAACCTTGGCCTTTCACAGAAGGAGGTTGAAATCAGAGCATTTGAGTCGTTAAGACTGGTTGGAATAGATGATAATATGTTTTATCAGTCGCCATTTGATTTGTCAGGTGGACAGAAGAGAAGGGTTGCCATTGCAGGTGTACTTGCGATGAAACCTGATGTTCTTATTCTGGATGAACCAACGGCTGGCCTTGATCCTAAGGGAAGAGATGATATTCTTAATTGTCTTAAGTATTTAAGGGAAGAGACAGGAATGACTATTATTCTTGTATCACACAGCATGGATGATGTTGCTAATTATGTGAGCAGAATTATGGTAATGAATGATGGTGTGCTGACATATGATGACACTCCAAGAAATGTATTCAGGCATTATAAGGAGCTGGAGGCAATAGGGCTAGCAGCACCACAGGTAACTTATTTGATGAATGATTTAAAACAGGCAGGCTTTGATGTTAATACAGATGCTATCACAATAGATGAAGCGAAGGAAAGCATTTTGTCAGCACTGGGATAAAGGAAGTAATATGATTCGAGATATAACAATAGGACAGTATTATCAGGCAGATTCGGTAATACACAGACTGGACCCGAGAGTTAAGCTTATGGGTACCTTAATATTCGTAATATCCCTGTTTCTGGGAAGTAATATATGGCTGTATCTGGTTGTAGCAGCATTTTTGGCGATTGTAATTGCACTGTCAAAGATACCTCTTAAATTCATTGTTAAAGGTCTTAAGGCAATTGTAATATTAATTGTAATCAGTGCGGCATTTAATCTGTTTCTGACGCCAGGAACGCCTCTTATTAAGATATGGAAGCTGACAATAACGCATGAAGGCCTTAATACGGCTGTATTTATGGTTATAAGGCTTATTTTTCTTATTATGGGTTCATCCCTTATGACACTTACAACAACGCCTAATAACCTTACAGACGGGCTTGAAAAGGGACTTGGATTTCTTAAGTACATTAAAGTTCCGGTTCATGAAATTGCAATGATGATGTCAATTGCATTGAGGTTCATCCCGATTCTTATTGAGGAAACAGATAAGATAATGAAGGCACAGATGGCGCGAGGTGCAGACTTTGAGTCAGGTAATATTATTAAGAAGGCAAAGGCTATGATACCTATTCTTGTACCTTTATTCATATCAGCGTTCAGAAGGGCTAATGAACTTGCAATGGCTATGGAGGCGAGATGTTATCACGGTTCTGAAGGAAGAACTAAGATGAAGCCGCTGAAATACTCCAGAAGAGATATTAATGCATATCTTATTATCGCATTGTATCTTGCATGCATTATTGTGGTTAAGGTTACGCTTAAGTTAATATAATCAGTGTGTATACAGATATGACATTTATAATAGTTTGATTCTGGCTTTTAAGGAGGAACGCCATGCGAAGAATAAAGCTTATCGTAGCTTATGATGGAACAGAATATTCCGGCTGGCAGATTCAGCCGGAAGCACCAACTATAGAAATGTATCTTGACAAGGCAATTCGCGAGCTTACCGGTGAAAATGTGCATGTGACCGGAGCAAGCCGTACAGACGCAGGTGTGCATGCATATGGAAATGTAGCTGTATTTGATACGGAATCGACAATACCTGGAGACAGATTCACATTTGCACTAAACAGATTCCTGCCGGATTCAATTGTTATTCAGGATTCATGGGAAGTGTCTGTAGATTTTCACCCAAGGCACTGTGACACAAGAAAGACATACGAATACCGCATACTTAATACTGCTGTTCCGTTGCCTCAGAAGCGCAATTTCACATGGCATGTTGCAGGCAGTATTGATATTGAAAAGATGAAAGAAGCTGCAGCATATATTGTTGGTGAACATGATTTCAAAAGCTTCTGCTGTGTGAGAACTCAGGCAGAATCGACTGTCAGGACTATATATTCACTTGAGGTCCTGCAGGAAGGCAGTGAGATAATTATCCGTATTAAAGGAAATGGATTCTTATACAACATGGTAAGAATTATTACAGGCACGCTTATTCAGGTAGGAAAAGGAAGATTCAAGCCTGAATATGTGAAGCAGATGTTAGAGGCAAAGGACAGGACTGTTGCAGGGCAGACTGCTCCTCCACAGGGACTTACACTTGTTAGCATTGAATATGTGGATAATGATGACGCAAGGGTTGTCTGATGTGGATAACTTTTTTGGATAAAACATTTGCAAAAGTATATTGACACACGTGGTTATGTGTTATATAATTCAGAAATGTGGCGTGATAAGTGCGCCCATAATTAAGGTTTTAAGTGTTTCACCAATGCCCCGGAGAGACATTTATATACATTAATAATTAAGCATTATAGCAATATTTCAGGAGGAAAACTAATGAAAACTTATATGGCTAGTGCATCTACAATCGAAAGAAAATGGTATGTAGTAGATGCTGCAGATTATACATTAGGTCGTTTAGCATCACAGGTTGCTGCTGTGTTAAGAGGAAAGAATAAGCCAACTTACACACCATTCCTTGACTGTGGTGACAATGTTATCGTAATTAACGCTGATAAGGTTAAGTTCACAGGAAAGAAGCTTGACCAGAAAGTTTACTACAGCCACTCAGACTATGTTGGTGGTTTAAAGGAAACAACACTTAGGGAAATGATGGAAAAGAAGCCTGAGAAGGTTATCGAGCTTGCTGTTAAGGGAATGCTTCCAAAGGGACCTTTAGGACGTCAGATGTTCACAAAGCTTCATGTTTATGCTGGTCCAGATCATGAGCAGGCAGCTCAGAAGCCAGAAGTATTAAAGTTTTAATATAAGGACACATATAAGGAGGAATTAACAGTGGCTAAGAAAGCAAACGGAAAGTTCTACGGAACAGGTAGAAGAAAAAGCAGTATTGCTAGAGTATATTTAGTACCAGGTACAGGTAATATCACAATAAATAAGAGATCACTTGATGAGTATTTCGGTCTTGAGACACTTAAGGTTGTTGTAAAGCAGCCATTAGCTCTCACAGAGACAGCTGACAAGTTCGATGTAATCGTTAACGTACACGGTGGCGGATACACAGGTCAGGCTGGTGCTATCAGACATGGTATCTCAAGAGCACTTCTTCAGGTTGATTCAGACGAGTACCGTCCATCACTTAAGAAGGCTGGTTTCTTAACAAGAGATCCAAGAATGAAGGAAAGAAAGAAATACGGTCTCAAGGCTGCACGTCGTGCTCCACAGTTCTCAAAGAGATAATCTTTCAAGAACGAAGATATCAAGAAAAGCCCATTTTACAAGGGTTACAGAGGTTGTGGAAAGTTGTCAAATGTGCTGGAATTTACATCGAATGCAACACATATGCAACAGGTATGCAACAAAGATATTGATATGTATAGGACATTTTTCAGTAGAGATACTGGGGAATGTCCTTTTTTGTGCGTTTCTACAAGGCTGATAACCGGACAGGAACAGTAGAGTAGAGGGATGCAAATGTAGAGGCTATGGGTAGGAATTTGCAGGAGATATTGAGAATTGGAGCGGAGCAGAAGAGATTGCGGGATGTGTATGAGGGAATGTAGAAAATATTGGCAGTTAGAACATTTATTTCTAGCTGCCAACACAGTATTGTATAGTATGAATTGTCTCAGATAATGTGATTTATATTATGGATTCCTTTCCAAAGCATATCTCGACCAGAATAATTCCAATAACGGATATCTTGCTCTATAAACAACCATTTTAAAGTTTTTATTATGAGATCACATGGAAATCCTGATTTGAATGAAATGGAATTGAGGTAGTCTATGTCAACATAGGAACAAGAGTAGATTGCATTCAATGCCACATATAAAGATTCGTATTTTTTAGGATCTTCATTATATTTTTCTCTTAAATCATTTAGGATGTCATCATGTGTAGGATAATCACGACGACGACCAGTAGGATTGAAATTAATGCCTTCAACGCAAACGACAAAATCAAAACCATTATGTAAAAATGCAGGACGTCTAAGATAAATTCTTCTTTGGTCAGTTAATGTTTCTACATAATATGTATATTTCGAAGCAAGTTTATCTTTACCTTCGCCAGGTAGTTCTTTGGCTAATTCGTTAACAACATTCATTCGTATGTCGTTACGAGAACCAATATTATCAATGTGTAAATAGAGTTCATAATGTGGCATGTAAGTTAACCTCCTTAAAAAAGTCATTGATTTCAACATTAAGTACATTTGCAATCTGATTAAGTACAGATATGGAAAGACTTTTATCACAACCAGAAGCTTCAATTTTAGAAAGATAACTGATACTGATTTGAGCCCTTTCTGCAAGCTGTATCTGTGTTAAATTAGCTTGTTGTCTGTAATGTTTTATATTTGAACCTATAGTACGATATAGGTCAGTATCATTATTAAAATGCATAGCTACACCTCTTTCACTATTTGTGAATATTATCTCATGCTATGAATGATATACAAATTCACTTATTGTGAAAGAAAAAAGAGATGGCTTTTTTAATTAATCTGGGGTAAAATTAGTTAAGTCATCAATGTTAGAGGCATTAAGATGTATTCAAATCAAGAAAAGGGGGCATGACTTATAAGTTTACAACCAAATAATTTTAAGCTTGAACCAACCACAATCTGGTCTTTTCCGGATAGAGGAAGTTGGGCAACGCATTCAGGAAAGTATCGGGGAAATTGGTCACCATATGTTCCAAGGAATCTGATACTTCGTTATACTAAACCAGGTGACTGGGTTTTAGATCAATTCATGGGTAGTGGAACCACATTAGTTGAGGCAAAACTACTAGGTCGTAATGCGGTAGGAGTAGATATCAATCCGCAGTCAGTTTCAATTTCTGAAACAAATTTACAATTTCAATGTGATACAAGTTCAAAAATTTATACACGAAATGGAGATGCAGCAGATTTGAATTTTATCAAAGATGCCCATATAGATTTTATCTGCACTCATCCACCATATGCTGATATCATCAAGTACAGCGAAGGCATAGAAGGGGATATTTCTATGTTAGGAGTAAAGCCATTCATAGATGCAATGGATAACGTGGCAAATGAGGCATATCGTGTGTTAAAAAAGGGAAAAATGTGTACTGTTATGATTGGTGATATAAGAAAATGTGGAAAAGTTGTTCCATTAGGGTTTCGTATGATGGAGTGTTTTTTGCGTGCTGGATTTATCAACAAAGAAATAATTATAAAAGAACAGCATAATTGTAAATCTACTGGTTACTGGGAAAAACAGAATAATAATTTTTTGCTTCTTGCACATGAGTATATATTTGTCTTTGAGAAATAATGGAAGTATATGGGATTTACATGGAGTGAAAGTTTTGATTGTTATTTTCTGTGTTAGCAAGTATAATAAATTTATGGGATTTTGTCACTTAGTGACTAGAGAAGAGGAATCAAAATGAGTAATTCAAGTGTCGCTCCATTTGTGAAGTGGGCTGGAGGAAAACGTCAGCTTATTCCGCAGATAAGAGAAAGAATGCCTGAAAAATATAATGATTACTATGAGCCGTTTGTAGGTGGTGGCGCTGTAATATTTGATCTACTACCTGCAAATGCTCTGATTAATGATATAAATAAAGCTTTGATTAACACATACATAACAATATGTAATGAACCAGATGCTTTTCTGAAAGAGGTCAACAGGCTGGATAATGATATGTGGGAAGATGGGAAAAAGTATTATTATTCTATCAGAGAACATTATAATGACAAGCTTATGCGGTCTGAATATGATGTAGAGCTGGCAGCATTATTTGTATTTATAAATAAGCATTGTTTTAATGGATTATATCGTGTGAATGGCAAGGGATTGTTCAATGTTCCATATAATAACAGCCGCAGGGTTTCCGTTGATGAGGATGTTATTATAGCTACATCAGAGTATCTTAGGGGAGTAACTATTATAGATGGTGATTTTGAACAGGCTTGTAAGAATGCAAAGAAAGGCGATTTTGTATTTATAGACAGTCCGTATGCACCTTTGAATCCTACATCCTTTGAATCCTACACAAAGGAAGGCTTTGATATTGAAAGTCATAGGCGATTAGCGAGGCTTTATGATGAATTGACGAAAAGGGGATGTTACTGTATGCTTACAAATCATAATACGGAGTTGATAAATGATTTATATGGTAACAAAGGCTATACAATAGATGTTGTAAGTGTTAAGCGTATGATTAACTCTGATGCATCAAATAGGGTAGGAGAAGAAGTAATAATATGTAATTATTAAATGGTGTTAATGTCTCTGTTGGCAGAGATTAACATTTAGCTCTAAAGACGAGGAGAAATATAATGGATAACTTATTTACAAAGAAAGTGCCATTATACTTTGAGACGGATGAATCACAGTTGGTTGTAGGTGATTCATTTAAAATTCTAACAAAAATGGAACTAGAATCAGTGGAAATGATATTTGCTGATCCACCTTATTTTTTAAGTAATGATGGGATTACATGTAAAGGTGGAAAGATGGTTTCAGTAAATAAAGGCTCATGGGATAAACTTTCAGAAAGTGGAACCGGTGTCGAAGAAAAACATAAGTTTAATAGAAAGTGGATTAGGTTATGTAAGAAAGTACTAAAGCCAAATGGCACAATATGGATATCAGGAACATTACACAATATATATTCAATTGGTATGGCATTGGAGCAGGAGGGGTTCAAGATAATTAATAACATAACATGGCAGAAAACAAATCCACCGCCAAACTTAGCATGTCGATGCTTCACACATTCTACAGAAACCATTTTATGGGCTAGAAAGAATGATAAGAAGTCTCGGCATTTTTTTAATTATCAGAAAATGAAAGAAATGAATGATGGAAAGCAGATGAAGGATGTTTGGACAGGCTCATTGACAAAGCCATCTGAGAAGGTGGAGGGAAAGCATCCTACACAGAAACCAGAATATCTGTTGGAAAGAATAATACTTGCATCGACAGAGGAAGGACAAGTTATCTTGGATCCTTTCTGTGGCTCAGGAACTACCGGGGTAGAGGCAGTAAGATATGGACGAAAGTTCATAGGAATAGATGTAAGCGAAGAATATATGGAAATATCTAAGAAAAGATTGGAGAAGGTAGTGAATGACAAATAGGAATTTTGACGAATGGCTTAGTAAATTCAGACCAAGTATTTCAAGCTATGATTATTACATAGATTTTGAAAAGGTCATTAAGAATGTTGATGAAATCAAGGTAGAACTCAACATTTTGAATTCATTAATTGGATCAAAGAATATAGAAGATGAGTTTGAAAAGGTAGTGACAAGATATCCGGAAACATTAAAATGTATACCATTATTACTTGCAGTCAGGAGTAACGAAATATACGCACAGGATGAAGATGGAGCATTTTTATATAATTTCAAAACTATGAACTATGCGGTAGAGCAATACAAGGTATTTATGAGAAAAACAGGATTGTTTGATATGATAGCAAATCATCTTGTAAATAATCTGGTAGATTATGCACTGGGGATTGAAACAGGTTTAGATTCTAATGGACGTAAAAATCGTGGTGGCCATCAAATGGAAGATTTGGTTGAGAAGTACATTGTGGCAGCAGGTTTTAAAAAGAACGAGAATTACTTTAAAGAGATGTATTTGAAAGATATTGAATCTAAATGGAATATTGATTTATCAGCACTTTCAAATCAGGGAAAAGCAGCTAAAAGATTTGATTTTGTAATTAAGACTGACAAGATGATCTATGCTATTGAGACAAACTTCTACGGTGGAGGAGGTTCTAAACTTAATGAAACTGCACGAAGTTATAAGATGCTTTCACAGGAGGCTGATACAATAGATGGATTTACATTTGTATGGTTTACAGATGGAATTGGATGGAAGAGTGCCAGAGGAAATTTGAGAGAGACATTCGAAGTTATGGATACTATTTATAGTATTGATGATATGGAGAATGGGGTAATGATAGAAATGTTTTGTTGATAAAATACTATATGGTAGTTTTACAATATACATATTCGTAGTCGTACGTTAAAATTAAGAAATTACCAGTTTCTATTTCTTTGAAGGCGAGTTCACCTATATCGCTGGTGCCTAGGTATTCATACTTGCTTAAAAGCATTGAAATAATATGTTTGATTATTTTGCGAGGATATATTTTCATATATAAAATCCTTTCTACTACATAAATATATTATATGCGGGTGAAAGAAAGAATATTCAGAATAGGAGAGTAAACATGAGAAAAAAATCACAAAAATTTAGTAGATTTATTGCAAGTGCAAATTGCATCAATTACAGAAATGATGCAATTATTGTAGAAAAGTTCAATGAAAGTGTTAGAAAATACAAACGATTTGTGGATATAAATGCAGCAGGAGACGAAGCTCTTGCGTCAGAAAAATTGAGAGAGGCAGGCACCGATTTATATCAAGCATGCGAATGGGCACTTAAAAATTGTTTGTATAAAGCGGCAATTGCACGATTTGAAAATGGGGAAATTTCGGCTGAAGAAAAAGGAGATGAGATAGACTTTTTAAGTAAAAAAGATACTAACTTGTTTAAATTGATAGATGCTTTCAAAACAAAGTTGAATTTAGGGCATATAACATATGGGATAAATCTGGATACAATTCTGCAAGGCGCACAAAAAACTAATAATGGACCTAAACATAATGCGACAGTACCTGACCCCAATACATATAAAAGGGCTGTAGGAGAAATTAGAAAAATAATTAAGAATTATGTGATAGATGCGGAATTAGATTTAATTGAGGATTCTATATATGGTTCACAAAATGTTTGGTATGAGTTGTTAGAGGAGACAAATGATTTTTCTGATGCATATCATTATGTGTTGGTAGCAAAAAAGGTTTCTGGCATAAATGGTAAAGGACTTTTTGGCAGAAAGTGGGATTTAGTTATTGATTTTGATTCAGAGTCTGATGTGACAGGATTAGAAAAAGAATATACACAATTGCATGGTGTCGTTCCGTGGATTAGAATGTTGAGTAAAACGGAAGCAAATAGGAAGTTTGCAGTATCAAATTTGCCATATTGGGTTATGGCAAATGGATATATTGACGCGCCAGAAACTATAGTTGATGAAAATAGGTGGAAAAATAAGTATGGACGATATTTGTCAGATGTATTAGAGAGGTTTCATGAAGTATACACAAAACCTGTCAAAGTATTCATTTATCCTATGGATAATGAAAAAAATTTAGAGAGAGTTATTGAAGCATTTGATGATGTATATGAAGCGGGTGATGATGCAGATTATTATGTGCTGTCGGCACAAAGTGAATATAGCCGAATAGATAATGAAAATTTTAGAATTCTCCCTCTTAGTTTTGAGGATTTTTGTAATAATCTATCAGTATATTATGAATCAGATAGATTTATTGCAAAAATTCGTGAAAATCAATTACCTGCAGCAAATAAAGAGCCAGTATTTATTTCAGAAGCATTTGCAGCGGAATTGCAAGATTCATTCGAAGTTGTATACATAAACGTTGATAAATATGAAGAAAATGATGCGACTAAGACTTCAAGAAACTATTTTTATAGAGGCGATGGTCCAATTAGCTGGTATGGTTTAAGTGGCAATTTTGACATTGCAAGGAAAATTAAGACTTCTATTATTGATAAAATAAAAACTGATATGAAAGATAGAGGCAGATTGTTAAAAAGGGTGTGTTATGAACCGGGTGTAGGAGGAACTACGCTCATGCGAAGGATTGCATGGGAGTTGAGTGAGCAATACCCTACTATGATTTTACAAAAGTATAATGAACAAACTGCTAAAAATATTCAAAAAATATATGATATTACACATAATCAAATATTGATTATGGTAGATAATAATAACATAGAATTTGAAGAAGCTAAGAATTTGCAAATTGAACTGAAGAAGATGGGATTTTCTTTTGTGATATGTTATTTTGAGCGTAAATTGAAAGGAATGCAATCGGAAAGCGGGGCTATATATGACATAGTACAATCGCTAAACAAAGTAGAATCACTTGAAATGAAAAACAAATTACAAGATTATATAGAAGAACGGGAAATAGAAGATAGGTTAAATTCTATAGTTGAAAGTACAGAAAAAGAAGAAAAGACGCCGTTTATTATGGCTATGTATACTTTTAATGAAAATTTTACTGGTATAAAGCCATATATATATAATTATTTGGTCAATATGAACTCGCAAATTAAAAAAATGCTTTTTACTTTAGCACTTGCTGATTATGGAAATACAGCAGTTGATATTCAGTTTTTTATGGATTTGTTTCAGGATGATACAATTGAAGATTTTATTGTGGAGTCTATGCCAGGGGTGAATGAACTTGTAAAGATAGAGAGAAATAATGGGAAAGAGCAAATAAGGATAAGATATCATTTGTTTGCAACTGAAATATTGCGTCAGATGTCATTGGGAAAAGAGGCAAAAGAAATATCATTTTTAAATTTAGTTGATGATATTTTGGTGTTTATAGAAGATTCACGTAATGGGAAGACAACAATTAATCAAAATACGTTATCGTTGATGCGTAGTTTGTTTATTACAAGGAGTGCTGATGTAGATGCTGAAAAGCCGGTGTTTTCTCCATTGATTGAAAAGTTAAAAGAGGAACACAAGGTGGTTTCAAGCGGAAAATATGATGACACAAACGATGCAATAATTAGTATTTTTAATAAACTAGTAGAGATATATCCTGAAGAACCACATTTTACAGCACATTTAGCAAGGTTTTATTTCTATATTGACAAAAACTACGATAAAGGTTTTGCAAATATTGATGCTGCAATTGCATTATCAGAGAATACATTTGGATATGTGGATCCTTTTTTGTATCATATGAAAGCTATGGGATATTCTTCTAGAATTAGTGGAAAATATGTAAAAGAGTTAGTAAGGGCAATAAACGACAATTCAGAGGAAGAAAGGAAAGAATTAATAAATCAAATTGAAAATGACGCACAAGAAGCATTTAAATTGTTTGAATTGGTTCGAAAGTCTAATGTTGGTGTTGCAGGTCATCTCTCGGAAATTTATATGTGTATTAATGTAGCTACTGTCATGAAAAGAGTATTAGAAGAGTCAGAAGAAAATTTTAGTGAGTATCTACTTCAAAGCGATGGTAATTGGGTGATGAAATATGTAGATCGTGCGACAGATTTGTGGGAAGAGGTTAAGAAAATAGCTCCCGAAACCAACTATGAGGAATTAGAGCAGTTGGAGATAAGAATTAAGCAGCTGACAAGTAATTTAGAGGATACTATAGCATTGTGGGAAAATTATGTAAATAATGAATCTGCATCAAATAAAACGCAGGCAAGAAGAATTTTGGCACATGCTTATATTAAGCAAATGGAGGGTGATAATAAAAAAGATGAGCAAGAAGATTTGAAAAAAATTATTAAATTGATGGAAGATAATATGATAGAAGAGAGTCAACATGCAGGTAATATAAGATTGTGGTTTGATGCAATTCGGAAGTATAAGGTAGAAAATCAAGAAGCACTTATTATGGATGCAATTAATAAACTTAACAGGTGGATTGCATTAACAGATTCGGTTGAGGCGCATTATTATAGATTTGTGCTTAAATTTATTCAAGCAATAGATGGTAGTAGTTTAGCTGAATCAGAATTGCCTAAATTGTTAAGAGAATTAAAACAAAGATCTATGAATTTGTACAATAGAACGGTTCCTCAACATTGGCTTATTAATGAGGGAAGTGGGCTTTCAATGTTGTATTCTAATTCAAGGAATAAGAAGGATGCTATTTCAGAAGAGGAAATGGCAAAAAAAATGCGATTAATTGTAGGAAGAATAAGTAACAACTATGTCAATGAAAGTCATGCCTATATTAATTATCATGGTACGGAAATTTATTTTAATCCGAATGCAACAAAAGGAGAAATAGACAAATCAAAAATTAATCAGAGAGTCAAATTTGGAATTGGTTTTAGTTATGATGGGCCACGAGCATATAACAGTTCAATTCAAATGATGGGAAAGGAAGATGTTGAGGAAGTAAGAAATATTGAAACAGGATTGATTGTAAAATGTGAAGTGGTAAAGAATGTTACATATTTTACACAAGTAAGGATTATAGGATATCCAGAAGTGGTTGGAAGCATACATATAGACGAATTATGTTTGCCGTTTAATAAAATAAATAGACCTCAAAAAGGGAGTGTTTTTGATGCAAAAGTATTAAATCAGAAATTTGATAATGCGACGCAACGAAATGTATGGATGTTGACGATGAATGTTTCTGGTAGTGGTGATGTAGAGGAAAAAGAAACTGCTATGGCGAGAGCGTTAAGAAATATTAAATTATAGATACACATACTTTATGAATTATTGATTTGGGGAATTAATTAAACTCCCCTATCGCTTCAACATACCCTTGCAAACCGTCATCTCTAGATGCCAATTTGGCATACAGCTCCGGTTCCTCTCTAGCAAGCCTCGTAAGATAAGCAATATCAGAAGGCTCATCCAGACGAACGGAAGCATTGCATTTTTGACAGTTAAAAGAGATATGGATTTGTTCGTCGAGGTTGACCTCAACGCAGTTGGTGTCGGGGTTATACATTGCAAAGATTATTTTAGTGATAAGTAATTCCTTTCGATAAACGCTATATGCGGATTGTGAGTAAATAGAAGCAGTGGAATGCCCTGGACAGTAAACCGCATAAAACACGTATGCAACAATTGATGTAAGGAATCCCTTGTATAAGGGCTTTCCTTGTTCTTTAAACGTTAACAAAGAGATAATCTTTACAATCCAAAGCGTCTTATTGCGCTTCAGAAAAGTATGTTACACCCCAGAATTTCGGTTCTGGGGTGTTTTTTGACATTAATTACATTAACCCTTCATCTGCATCCTATACTTAAGTGGCGAAACAAGAAACTCCTTTTTAAATGCATAACTAAAGTAGCTTGTACTTTTAAATCCGCATTCATATGCAATTTGATCTATTGGTTTGTCAGTATTTGACAGTAAAACTATAGCATGTTCTAATCTTACTTTAGATAAATATCTTGAAAAAGCTTCTCCTGTATTTTGTTTGAATAGCCTTGAAAAATGAGAGCTGGAAAAGCTAAATAATTTACAAATATTATTCACATTTATATCAGTCATATAATTAGAGTCTATATATCTCATAACATCATTGATATTTTTGTTTATTTTCTTGCCCTGGCTGCCGTTTATATCATGAAATAACTCATGCTCAATAATAAATATAATTAAGTATGTAAGCAATGCCTTTAATTTAGAATCTGAGTATGGTGAATTAATATTATACTCAGTCAGCATCTTTTCAAAAATATTCCGGACAACTTGCTGGTCTTCCTGATTCAGAATGTGGTATTTTTCAGCGTAGAATCTGTTAAATGCAACAGCAGATATTTCTGACTTTATATAATCAGCTATATCAAATGAATATTTAATAAGTATGCTGTTATGCGTTTCATTGCTGGTATAAAAGGTCTGGTGATGTAATCCAAGAGGCATTGTTCCAACATATCCTCTGAGAATATCCCACTCTCCATCAGTTGAGTATACATGATGACTGCCAGATATCTGAAAACCAATCTCATAATGTTTTATACATGCACTCATTGATGGCATATGAAAATTAATATCTTTTCCGTTATAAACGATACTTCTGTTTATTTCAAAATTATTACCGTCTTTTATAGGTCTTGGCATGCATTTTACTTCCTTCTAATGATATTAAATATAAAAATAGCATAATATCTTAAATTCTAATTGTAAAGTGATATTTTTTATAAATAAAGCGACAAATTAATAATGTATAATACATATGTAACTAAGCAGTTGTTTTTTGCGGAGGGATTAGTAATGAATGATGAGAGAATGCCAATTAACATTTATAAACTTGATTCTGGTTATAATGATAAGGGAATGAATAGTATTGAACTTATTAAAGATTATAAACGGAATATACATAAATGGTATTTTATAGCTGCTGCCGACATTGTGTTTGCCTTGATTATAGCATTTGTTAATTTTAAAGTTCCTGACACGGTAATGATGAGTCTGATTATTTATATTGTAGTATTGGCACTGCTTATAGTAAGTATTGTCAGGATTCATGGATATCGTTTACAGTGTAGAAATATAAAGGGAGATTTAACAGATGAAAAAATATAAGCTGAGCACGAGGATAAGTGCTTATGTAGCTGTGATTTTATCGCTGGCTATGAGTGGGTTGACCATAAGAAGCCTGATTGTTAAAAGAAATGCTCATTCAGTAAGTGTTACATTATATGGAATTGTATTTGTGTTATTACTGGTTGTGTCAGCAGTTTCATTGATTGTGTACATATACAAGAGTAAGATTGGAATATATGTAAGTATTGCCTGTCTGGTTATTATATTTGCATATGGAATTATAATGAAAGATTCACCATTACAACTCATAATTATATTTCTGCCAGTTATTTACGCTATGTTTTCAACTAGAGACTGATTGGAAAAATTTAACTTTATTCGATTGGACTTCCAGCGGTTTTCACACCACTAAAAAGTCCAATCGTATTCCATTAGAAAGTCAAGCAGCAGTAGAAAATAATTATAAACAAGAACCGTATCTCAATGTTGAGTGGCCATCTGATGAAGAGGCAAAGTTTAAATGGATATCATCTGAGATTCTAAGCCTTAATAAGGAAGGGGCAAAAGTGTGGGTAAAAGCTCAAATTGATTTTATAAAATATCATTATGAAACAGAATGTACAGTCGGGTGGAATGAAAACTTATCAGAGACTAAAATTAAAAATGCTAGTATTACGGCGGTGTAAGCATTTGTTGCGGATGGTTGATATATTAGAGTTAATATGATACTTGCGGATTTAGAAGTCGACACATTTAATAACATTGGCATTGAGATGGAATAATATTCTTTCTTCAATAAAGTAATGAGCAGTTCTGGAAATCTGTGGGTAGTGCTACGCATACAACAGATTTGTAACACTACCAGATACAAATCCCCTATTTATGGGCTTCTCAAGCTATCAAAATGTTATTAAAGAGATAATATTTACAATCCAAAGCGTCTTATGGCGTTTAAGAAAAGTATATTACACCTCGGAATTCCGGTTCCGGGGTGTTTTTTTAGTTTGTGAACTGTGGTATTATTATAATATAATGAAAAATATAATTTTGGATAGATGTTTATATGACAACTGTAATCACAAAGAGTGATAGAATTATAAAGGTTGTATCCAGAGAAGAATGGAAAAGTACAATAACAACTTTTTTTGATAAAGTTGGCAGATATGATTGGAGAGCCATATATGATTAAAATAGCATTTTTTGATATAGATGGAACATTGTTGAAAATGGGATGTAAAGAACCGACAGATAAAACAGTTAAAGCGTTAAATTCTCTTCACCAGAATGGAATATTGCTTTGTATGGCAACTGGCAGAGGCTATCTTTCAATCCCTAAATTCAAAGATATTACATTTGATGTGCTGCTTACATTTAATGGTTCATATGTAATGGCTGGAGAAAAGATTATTTTCAGAAATCCCCTGAATAATAATGATAAACATCAAATAATTCAAAATCTTAATAAAATGAACAGAGCAGCTGCAATCAGCAATGAGCATTTTATTGTTACTAATGGCACAGATGAGCATCTGGAAGAGTACTTTAAATTTGGAAATGAAACATTGACAATTGCAGATAATTTCGATGAGTTATGTAAAGAAGATATTTATCAGATTATGTGTGCGTGTAGAAAAGAAGAATACGCCCAGATACTGCAAGGAACTGAAAATACCCAGATAACTGCATGGTGGGATAAAGCAGCAGATATAATTCCATTGAATTGTGGTAAGGGAAATGCTGTAAATGCAGTTCTTAACTATTATGGATTATCGAAAGATGAGGCGATTGCTTTTGGTGATGGTAGAAATGATATTGAAATGCTAGAAGCTGTTGGTACAGGAGTAGCCATGGGGAATGCCATTGATGAAGTCAAAGCAAGAGCAGATGTCATATGTAAATCCGTTGAAGAAGACGGAGTGTATCATTACTGTCTGGAGCAAAAACTCATTAAATGCTGATGGACTTATTATACAGCAGGGTTGCAGAGTGTTATATACTCTGCAACCCTGTTAGTCATTTATAGTCTTAATTTTACCACCACTTCTCACGGTAAGAATATTCACCGCGGTAATTAGAAGCATTATAATCAGGATACTTGAAAGGTGAATATACATCATCCTTAGGTGCATCATCCTGTGTATATATGTACATTGAATCATAATCCCATGTGACAATCTCATCACGGGCATCGCCGTAGAGGTTTACAGCTTCAGCACACATGGTAGGATGACCATCATCAGGGAATTTAACGACCTGGATACCATTGCCATCAATCATTCCACCGCGTTCTATATCAGCATTAAGAAGGATGAAGTCCTGACCGTCGCCAGTCCAGTTTACAGGAGTTAAGAGATTGCCATTAAGCTCGTTCTCCATTTCCCATAACTGATTACCCTCGCTGTCATAGAAATATATAATTCCCTGGTGTCCCCAGAAATTAACAACAACCATTTCATAGCCCGGGCGGTTAGGAAGATAATTAGCAAGACTTACACGCTGTGCATGACCTATGCCGTCCTTCTTAAGAAGCTTTCCGTTAAAATCAGATATCAGGAAGCCTTCCTTTCCGGCAACACAGGCAAAGAATTTAGTACCTTTGTGTGGTCCTGACTCAAATCTGCCTGGAACAATCTCATCAATATGGTCTTCATTAACAGGCATAGTCCACATTTTATTACCGTGGCAGTCAAGCATGTTATAACCAACTAAAAGTTCATCATGTCCATCCCCGTTAATATCAATTGCAAAAGGAAAATGCCCGGTATTCTTATCACTCTGGAAATGCCACATAACCTCAAGGTCATCGTTAAGTGCATACACTCTGCAATAACGATCTTTAATGAGAATATCGCGTGGCTTTTCAAGACCACGGAAATTACATATACGCATACCGTCAGGATTAATTCTGTCAAATGCGTAGATTTTATCAGGAACACCGATAATAGTTCCGTCCTCTTCTGGTGTAGAGAAAGGTGTTTTGGCACGTTTCTTCACTTCACCTGTTCTGCCATCAAGAATCAGCACTTCAAAATTCTTGGCTGTAATAACCTCATCAAAGCCATCACCGTCAATATCATATATCTGCATAGGCATGTCAGCTGATATAGTTCCAATGTCGTGATTATCAGTAGGTTCACCATGCTGCCATAATATATTGCCATCAAGGTCAAATGCGGTGAGACAGCTGATTGTTCCATAAGCATCACGGTTTACTCTTTTCTGGCACTGAGCCATAACCATCTGATACTCGCCATTGCCAAGCAGATGACCGAAACGAAGCTGTCTTCCGGTGCCGCAGCCTTTGAGGTCAATTTTCTTAAGAAGCTTCATCTTAGGATAATGTGCCTGTGCATCTTCACATTCAGCTTTATAAGCATTTCTTGCAGCATCAATAGAAGCAGCAGTACTTTCAGAAGTAGTAACATTTACAAAACCAAACTGTGTAGGGATAGTTGCAGTAATGGCAACCTTGCCACCCTGCCTTGCATATTCAGTGTCAAGGTCAAAATAAACCTTATCATCAACACTGCATATAACATGGCTGCCTTTAATCTCAGCCTTAAGTACATAAGTATCATCACAGTTGTAATCAAAAGGTACAGAATCGAGTACAGTAACCTCCTCCTTATGACGATACTCAAGTCTTAACTCATGCTCTTCAAAAACAAGGACAAGAAGATTAGCAGAGTTCTGACAACAAAAACCAATGCCGGCATTGCCCCATTTGGTAGTAAACATACGCACACTTGCAGTTATAGTATAATCGCGCCAGAATCTGTCACCGCTTGTGAGCATAGGAAATGTGCGGTGTGGCTTGTCATTGCGGATACGCATCTGCTCCATAAAATGTTTTCCATTATATTCAGAAATAATCCAGGAAGCCCCCTGACCATTATAAGTGTGGTTGCATACCGGGTCATACCATTTACCATAATATCCAGGATAATGGATAAAATGATACTCACCCATTGCCGAATGATTCTTATCATAAGGAAATTCACCAATAGGAAAATCAGAGAAATCTTCATCAAGTAAAATAAAATCTGCCATAATAACCTCCATTCCAAAATAAAAAATATAATTAATGGCTCTTTCTGTAGCTTCCGGGCGCTTCGCCCATGATTTTTTTAAATGTGCCGCCCATAGTATTACTGTCGGCGAAACCACATTTGTCAGCAATCTCAGTAATAGAGAGGCTGGTGTTGACTAAAAGGTCTGCTGCTGCGTGCGTTCTTACATAAATAAGATACTCTCTGAATCTGAAGCCTGTAAAAGCCTTAAATTTCTTGGAAAGGCTCGATTCACTCATATTAAAAAGTTCTGCAGTAGCAGCCATAGTTATGTCATTGTGATAATTCTCGATAATATATTCAATAACCTTCTGGATAAGTTCATTACCTGTATCCATTTTCGTAATAACATTATCTTCATACATCTGACAGCGCAGAATAAAAAGTATAAGTTCATGAAAATAAGAATGTATGAAAGATAAAGACAGACTATCTACACCATTGTGTTCATAAGAAATCTTCTGGATAATTGATGATATATAATCAAGTCGTCTTTCTGGTATATGGATAACAGGATGTTTATGGAAAATGCTTTCTATATCCTGAGAGGAATCATCAGCAATCCACTTTAATTCATCATTATTAAAATATAACACATATCTTGTATGGTCACTTCCGGCGAGGTAAGTAGTCATGTGCGCCATGTCTGGTGGGATAAGAGCAAGTCCGCCAGAATTTAACATATATATTTCATCACCTACATAAAGTGTGCAGGAACCAGAATATATAAACATCAGCTCCCATCTGTTATGTTCATGAAAATGTTTCATTTTATAAGATGGTGGCACAGTAGCAATATCCGTGTGGAAATTGTCATTAATAAAATGGTACATTGCCGTCTCCTTGGTATATGAATAATATCTTACGAAGCAAAATCATATACTGATTATAGGTCGTTTATAGAGAAAATGTTACTGATTTTTTACATATTTTTTTGATTTTGGAAGATTTCGTGCTGTTTTTTTGTATCAATAAAAATACAATGTGAATATAATGAAAGCATCTTAAGAAGCAGAAACAATTTAATATAAGGAGGAATAATATGATACGAAGAAACAAAATTATTGCTTCTGTTGCTGTCAGTGTCATGGCTGGTGTTCTTGTTGCGGGCAACTTAGCTCCATTACAGGGATACTATGCATTTGCACAGGAAACAGGAGTAAAAGCTGGAAGGTATTCAGCAGTAAAAGACATTAACAAAACATTAGAAGGTTACACACCAATGGACAGTTCTGATCCGGTTGAATTCGGTGGAACTTACATTAAGTATCAGGGTGAGACAATCCAGTTGTCGGAGACAGCCATATATGTTGATGGTTCGTTATCAGACGAGCTTGCTGCCCAGTACCCATATGTATATAACGACATTACTAAGGCGTTGTCAGCAGATGCATTAAAGAATGGAACAGCAGACAAACCAATGACAGTATATGTTGCACCATATGTGTATTGGATTGATGATCCGGCAGCAACAGATACAGTACAGAAGACCGAGGGATATTCAGTACCTTATGGAATGGTTGTTAATTCAGATTATCTTACTATCAAAGGTCTTACAGGAAATCCTGATAATGTTGTATTAGCTGGAAACAGAGGACAGTCACATGCCTCTAACGGTAACTATACCATGTTCAGATTCAACTGCAGTGGCGCACTCACAGTTAAGAATATAACAATAGGTAACTATTGCAGCGTTGACCTAGATTATCCGCTTATGAGTGAGCTTAATCAGGCAAAGAGAACAGAGACAATCACACAGGCACAGCTTGCTGATGTTTCTGGAGAAAAGATGTTTGCAGATAACTGTAACTTTATAAGCAGACTTAATCTTGACCCAATAAATGGAGCATCAAGAAGTCTTTATAACAACTGTCATTTTGAAAGTACAGATGATGCCCTTAATGCAAATGCTGTATATGTAGGATGCGATTTTGATTTCTACGGAAACAGACCATTATATTCATCATATGGTACAGGTTCAACATTTTTAGGTTGTACATTTAATTGTAAGATATTAAATGTTGAAGCCGAACCTACACAGTTCTTTACAAAAGAGGGCGGCACAATTACCGCAGTAGACTGTGTATATAACAGTAATTTAAGTGTACCTATATCAATTGGATGGACTAAAACACCATCAACTTCATTAAAATGTTATCAGAGCAACATAATTCATAATGGACAGAGCATTACAATCGGTGGCGAGGGTGCTAAAGAAACCGTTGATATGACAGGCAAGTCAGTACTTGATGCCTACAAGGTTGTGTCAGGTGGTAAGACATATTACAACACATACAATCTTTTAAAGGGCAGTGACGACTGGGATCCATTAGGAGTTAAGGATGTAATTGAAGCAGCCGGACAGGACGCAGTAGCAACACAGCTTTCAATAACATCAGATGTCACAGAGATTGAATCTGGAAAGGAAACAGCTTCAATAGGAGGAACAGTTAACTATTTCTATGGAACTAATGATACAACACAGAAGATAACATACAGCGTATCAGACGAAGATAAGGCATATGTGAAGTTAACAGATAATGGTGACGGAACATGCAAAGTAGAAGGTACTAATAATGATGATGCAGCTAGGAAGGTCATTATAAATGCATCTACAGAGTCAGGTCTTGAAGCAGCAGTTGGAATTACTGTAAAGCCAAGCAAGATTGAAGCACCAGCATTTACAAAGGCACCAGTTATTACTAATGACGGACAGGGCAGTCTTAAAGTAGATTACTCACTTGATTTAGGAAGCAGAGAAGATATGTCTGCAATCTCATGGTACAGATGTACAGATGCAGAGGGCAGCAATCCTATACTTGTAGCAGTAACAAGAAATGATTCACCAGAGTATACATATAAGTTAACAGCAGGTGATGTTGGATATTACATCATGGCTAAGGTAGAATCTAAGAACATCAGAAGTGATTATGGAACACCGGTAAATACAGTATATGACAAGGCAATCGGAGTGAAAGATGTAAGAAGCAAGAACTTTGCTACAGATTTCTCTAACTTCCCTAATGTAAAGCAGTCAGAAATCAAAGCTGGCTTCTGGACAGTAGATTATAACCGTCCGGCAGATACAGAAAGTTTTGGAAGCTGGCAGGGAGCTGATACAGAAGAACCTTGGAAATATGGAACAACAGGTAACGGCTGTGTAGGCGCTGGATTATATGAAGGTACACAGGGCGCAAGACTTATGTATACACCAGTAGAAGGAACATATGGTGATATGTCACTTAAGCTTGTAGTTGACCCAGCCAAGACAGCAGGTCAGGGATTTGGTAGTGCAGGACAGTATATGGATGTACTTCTTAAGTTCGATACATCTACACTTACAGGATACGGATTAAGAATAGTAAGAACAAAGGCTTCATCTAATGCCGTAACATTTGTACTTGTAAAATACGACAACGGAACAGTAAAAGAGATTTCTGATGAAGTTATCGCAAGCTGCTATGCAACAGGCTGTACAATCAGCTTAAAGGTTGAAGGCAATAAGCTCACAGCACATGTTGAGACACCAACAGAACAGCTTGCAGACCAGGCAGCTAAGGGATATCCACATGTGGTTGACCTTACAGCAGATATTGAAGCTAACAGCTTTGGCGGAGTTGCAATCCAGCATACAGGAACACTTGGCGCAGGCGGATGGCAGAATACAACAATGCTTCATAACTTAAATGTTACATGGGAAGGTGAGAATAACCAGAACCCAGAATATGTTGAAGGAAATCCATCAGATAACGAGAATCCTGCCGAGACACCAGATGATTCAACAGGAACTTCAACAGGAGCAGATACAACAGTTAAGACAGGCGATATGAGCCATGCAGGAATGTATGCCGCATTAACTACAGCAAGCCTTTGTGCATTGCTTGGAATGGCAGCAGTATACATGAGAAGAAGAAAAGATATCTAATTTCATAAGAATTTTCTTTACAGGAGCACCCGCAATTATATTGCGGGTGTTTTTGCGTGGTGAATGTGTGACCGTATGTGATTGACATTTTAATTATTATGCTATAAAGTTTTATAGAACTAACCAGTATAAGATGGAGGATAAAACTTAAAAGCATGAAATATAATATCAGAAAGTATATATTGTCAGGAATTACAGTAATTCTTGCAGCGGCTGTTCTGACGGCATGTGGTGGCAGCAAGCCAGAGAAGGATGATACAGTCCAGAGTACACAGGAAATATTTGCAATGGATACATATATGTCGCTTACTGCATATGGCAGCAATTCAGAGGAAGCAGTAAGTAAAGCAGTTCAGGAGATTAACCGGCTTGATGCAATGTTTTCGGTAGGAAATGAGGACAGTGATGTTACTAAGATAAATGAAAATGGAAGCGGAGAAGTATCGGAAGAAACTGCATTTATAATGAACAGGGCAATGCAGGTATCTAAAGAAACTAAAGGTGCTTTCGATATTACGATATACCCGGTTATGGAGCTGTGGGGATTTACCACCAAGAATTACAGAGTGCCTGAAAGCAGCGAGATTGCGGATGTACTTAAGCATGTTTCTTATACAAATGTGGAGGTTAACGGGCAGCAGGTGACATTGTCAGATGGTGCAAGCATTGACCTTGGTGGAATTGCCAAAGGTTATACATCTTTGCGGGTGATTCAGATTATGAAGGACTGCGGCATAGAGCACGCAATCATTAATCTTGGAGGCAATGTGCAGGTGCTTGGAACTAAGACTGATGGCTCAGACTGGAGGGTTGCCATACAGAATCCAGACAGTGAAAGCAGTTATCTTGGTGTATTAAGCACTGCTGATAAGGCAGTTATAACATCAGGTGGATATGAGAGATATTTTGAGCAGGACGGACAAGTATACCATCATATTATAGATCCGCAGACAGGTTATCCATCAGAGAGCGACCTGACTTCTGTTACAATTGTGTGTTCAGATGGAACTACAGCAGATGCATTGTCAACGGCGCTTTTTGTAATGGGGTTTGATGGTGCGAAAGAGTTGTATAGAAGTGGCTCGCTTGATTTTGAGATGATACTTTATGATGGAATCAAAGTATATGTGTCAGAGGGAATAGCTGACAGTTTTTCAACAAATATGAACACGGAAATAATTACCAGACAGCCTTAATGAGAATTATTATTAACAGTCTGTATTGACAAATGCAGGGACTAAAATATATTCTATAGAACAGTTAGAAAAAACTAATTAAAGATAGATGAAATTACTTTTGTTTATGAAAACTAACTGTTGATATAAAGACTAGAAGGAGCAGACATGTTATTAATAATATCACTTATAATCGTAGCTTTATTCATATATTTTCTTAAAGGTTCACTAAAAAAACACGCGGGTATCTACTATATAGGGGCAGCGGTAATCTCTATTGCAGTATTTCTGATTGGATTTCTGCCAATGCCTTTATTCTTAAAGAATAATATATTGGGGATATTTGCAAAGGGTTCGCTTGGAACGGCAATGTTCGTTGCAGTAATGTACGCAGGTGCACTGCCTAAGGGCAGCAAGCTGATTGCACCGCTTATGAAGATAAGAGGTGAATTGTCAATTACAGCGGCAATACTTGTCCTGTGTCATAATTTCACATACGGAATAACATATTTTAGAATGCTTTTTATTAAGCCGGAGGCATTGTCAGCAACACAGCTTACAGCAGCAATAATAAGCCTTGTGCTTATCATAATAATGATTGTGCTTACAGTAACTTCATTTCAGGCTGTAAGAAAGAAGATGAAGGCTAAGAAGTGGAAACAGTTACAGCGCACAGCATACGTATTCTACGGTCTTATGTATGTACATATAATGCTTATCAATATTCCATATGCAAGACTTGGACTTGGTACTTATATTGCAAATGTAGTTATCTACAGCATAGTTTTCTTAGGCTATGCAGCTATGAGAATAGCAAAGGCTGTATCAGTAAAGGCAGCAAGAGCTGGAAAGGCATACGGTAAGAAACCAGAGACGGTTCTGTATGGACTGGCATTGGTTATATGTGCAGTGATGACGGTGTCGTGCTTTGCAGGAAGACAGACAGTGTCGGCATCGGAAGACAATGAGGAATGGAACGATTTCTTTAACGAAGAGACAGTTGCAGCAATGGTCAAAGAGATTGAGAGCAGTACGGCTAAGACAGATGCTGAAGGAACAACACAAGAGAGTCTGGAAGAATCAGTTTCATCAGATGGACAGTCAGACTCACAGGCTGGTGGTGTAGGAAATGAAGTGTCGGGAAATAGCAATAATTCCGGTTCGGATAATGTTTCTGGTAATTCATCAGGTAATAGTTCTGACAGTGGTAATCAGTCAGCCAAGCCGGATAATGGTTCTGACAATAATGGAGAGCTGAGCGGCGGTTCAGGCAGTGATACACCGGCTAATACAAAATTTAAAGCAGATGGAACTTATACAGGTTCCGCTGTGTGTGAGACTTATAACTACAATGTAACGGTTACAATAGTCATATCGGGAGATACGATTACATCGGTTACTGCTGAATCAGAAGCGGGTGCGCAGGATGTGCAGTATTTTAATATGGCAAATGCAAAGGTTCCTGCACAGCTTCTTGCAAATCAGAGTACATCAGGCGTTGACAGTGTTTCTGGGGCTACTAAATCAAGCAATGCCATAAAGAAGGCATTTTACTATGCTTATAAATCTGCTAAGAAGTAGAGCAGATTTGTAATAGAAAAAATTATAAGGAGGCAAAATTCCTCTCCTCACCAATGGGTTCGGATTTTGCTTCGCAAAACAAGGAGGAATTATGAGGAAGAACATTTTTACTAAGATTGCTGCTGTTGCAGCCGCTACTGTTCTTGCAGTTACAGCACTTCCAGCTCTTGTGTCTGATACACATGCAGCAGATGATGAGTATTCATATGTATATGCTGGACTTACATGGCAGGAATACTGGGCTAACGAGGGCGTATATAACGCAGGAGATGTAACAACATCTAATGAGAAGGATACACATGGTGAGTATGATAAGGGCGCTTTTGATACAGTAACAAGAGCTACAACCAATCATGGTCTTCACAGAGGAAGCTACCAGTGCATGGCAACAATTGATACAGAAGATGGTAAGAAGTATGAGCTTGCCGGCTGGACTGGTGATGCAAAGAATCAGATAATGATTCTTACAGATGGTACACAGCTTTCATATAGTAAGGGAGTAATTACTAATACAGATGGTACAACATCTAAGCTTTCTTCTTATGAAGTAACTGGTATTAAGTATGTTCCGGTTAAGGTTAAGACATCTGATCTTGCTGATTTTGAGCAGCATTACAGAGTTGTCAAGAATGGAGAAAAGTTATACGGTGGATTTGGTGAGAACAAGCTTAGCTCATATGAGTATACAGCTGCAGTTAATGCAGATACTAACGGACTTAAGACAGCAGTTAAGAATGCAGACGGAACATATTCATTCTCTGCAAGACAGACTGGCAATGGCAAATCATTTGTAGAGCAGGATATCAGCGTAGCTGCTAACATTACATCTACAGTAAAAGATGCTACAGGTTCATACGGTGAATTTTTAAGAGTAGATATTAATGGTGATGGTTATGGTGCATTGGGTGCTATGATGCAGGCTGTTAAGTGGACATACTATGGAAATGATGCAACAAGAACAAATGTAGTTGCTACATATGGTACTAAATTCGCAGCAGACAACTGGATGCACAAATCAATGGGAATCCAGCTTGGACTTACAGATTCAGCACGCTGCCAGTTACCAGCAGGATATGACGGAACAGGTTACTGGTCACTTACTGTATATGCATTAGGATATACTGATACTACAATTAATTTTGAAGCAACTGATGCTAATATCGTTAAGGTTAAAGCACCTGTAAGTGATACATCAAAGCTTTCAGCAGCTATTGCAGCAGCAGATGCACTTAGCGAAGCTGATTACACAGCCGAGTCTTGGGCAGCTATGAAGCTTGAGTATGAGGAAGCAGTCGATGCACTTGCAGTTGCAGAATATCAGGCAGATGTTGATGAGGCAACAGAGCATCTTACAGCAGCAATCAATGCATTAGTAAAGGTTGATGCAGGTACACCTTCTGGTTCAGAAGAGTCTGATAACACAACAGAAGCAGGTACTTCAGATACATCTGTATCAGATGTTAAGACTGGTGATGCAGACAACATGGCAGTATATTCATTAGCTGCATTACTTGCCCTGGCAGCAGGTGTAGCAGTTGTATCAAGACGCAGAATTAAAGACGTCAGATAATTGATATGCTTACAATCATAATAAAACTATAAACAAGCCAAAGAACCGGGTCGGAGAGAATCCTTTGAGGGATTTTCTTGCGATCCGGTTCTTTATTAATTGTGAGTGAATTAATTTCTGTACTTATCAAGTGAACATTTTGTAGCATTAATAATGTCTCTTAAAATATAAAAATCCTGTGTTGAACACGAATCCAAAACATTTAGTATTTCTGCTTTGGTAGATAGATTAATACTTGGTGTGTCGTAAAGCAGCTCATCAGTCTGTACAGATAAAGCTTCTGCAATATCAACAAATACCGGTAAGCTGAGCTTAGTGTTTCCTGTTTCGATATGGCTCAAATGTGTTGTAGAGATTCCTACTTTTTCAGCCAGTTGTTCCTGTGATAATCCACATCCTTTTCTAAATTTTCTGATTTTTTGCCCAATCATATAATAATCCATAATATACCTGCCTATAGAATATAATTATACTTGAATTGTATGGTCGGAAATGGCAATTTTACATAAACTATATAGGCTATTTTATGCTTACATAGTTAAAATATTCTGATGTGAGATGGAAACAGAATAGAATATATAAACTGTGCATACAGTTAAAAATAACTTGAATTATATAGTCTAAAATGCTAAAATTTCATTAACTAAATAGGCAGTCTGTGTTTATACAGTTAATAAAATTGCAAAGGAGAATTGTTTATGAAAAAGAAAGTGGTTTTAGTGTTGACTTTAATGATGCTGGTAGCTCTTGTTGCTTGTGGAGGAAAATCTGGGACACAACAGACAGCGCAACAAAATGCAATATTAGGAAGATGGGAAATAAAGGAAGGAAAGGATAGTTCATGGTTTTATGAAAGATTTGAATTGTTTAGTGATGGAACTAGTGTAACAAGTGCAGGATATCAAGAGAAATGGATTTCTGAAAATGGAAGATTGAAAATAGGTGATGATGTTTGGAGTTACACTTTATCAGATAATAAATTAACATTAACAGCTAAAAATGGTTCCGTTGGAATTTATGAAAGAGTACAGCAATAAATTAACACACAAGGAGAATTGTTTATGAAAAAGAAAATAGTTTTAATGTTGACAGTTATTATGTTAATAGGACTTGCTGGGTGTGGAAAAAATCAGATAAACATAAAGGAAACTGGCACATCTGATAATAATGAACAAATGGTACAAAACATATATGAAAACAAGAGGACAGAAGTAAAGCAAAAAATATCAGAAATAAAGGAAAGATTGCCAGAAACTTCTGCAGAAGATAAAGGAACTTGTGGGAGTAAGGCAAAATGGTACTACAAAGATTATTTACGGAGAAGGGGTGATAACAGAAGATACATGGCATAAGTCAAATATAGTTATAAATACAGTTGTTATTGATAGCGGAATTACTAAATTAGGAAACAATATGTTCAGTGGGTTAGGGTCTGAGGTTGGAAAAAATATAGAAAATTTCTATATTGCAGATGGTCTGGAAGAAATAGGATCGAGTACTTTTGTAAATTGTGACTGCTTAAGTGAAATAGTGTTGCCTCCTAGTCTGTATTTTATAGATGGATATACATTTGCTAGCTGTGATTCTTTAAAAAATGTATATATGACAGATGGAGTTGAAAAAATAGGTGACAGTGCTTTTACTGGTTGTAAATCACTTGACAGTATCTTTATACCGAAAACGGTACTGGCAATAGGAAATGGTGTATTTACCGGATGCAATAATTTATCAGATATTCAGATTTCAAAAGATAATAGAATATTCAGTGAAAAGAATAATTGCATTATTAACAATGATACAAAAACATTAATTTATGCTATAAATAAGGATTTTTCAATTCCAGATGATATTTTATGTATTGCTGAGGATGCTATTTATGGGTGTGAAATTGATAGTTTGGTTATACCTGAAGGAGTTAAGGAAATAGAAGAAAGAGCATTTACTTATAGCAAATTTGCTGAAATTAAATTACCTGATACATTAAAGATAATTGGAAATTATGCTTTTGAAAATTGTAGTAAATTAAAAAGTGTTTATATACCCAAGAGCGTAAACTATATCGGAAACAATATTTTTCATGGTTGCAGTGTTTTAGAACACATAGAAGTTGATAATGATAATACTGTATATGATAGTAGAAAGTCATGTAATGCAATAATTGAAACATCTAGGGACAAAATGATTGCAGCATGTACAAACACATTAATTACAGACGATGTAGTAGATATAGCAAATGGTATATTTGCTGGATTCAGTGTTTTTACAGATATATATAATAAGGCAAATCAGATTAATCCGGATAGTTTTAAATATTATTAGATAATAAGGAGAAAAAATATGGAAGAGAAAAAATTTTGTCAGTACTGCGGTTCACCTATTGATAGTGAAGCAAAATTTTGTACCAAATGTGGAAAGAGCATTAATAGCGAGCAGAATGCTTCCGTTCAGAAGAAGGTTTATCAGCAGACTAACTTTGTGATGGATATGTTAAGAAACTTTGGTAAACCCAATTCAGTAATAAGAATTATAAGCATTTTTAGTGCTATATTTCTGGCAATAGTACAGTTTTTCGGAATGGGATATAAGCTGAATATAGACGCATGGATTGTAAGTAAAACAGAAAAAATTAGTGCAATTAAATTCTTGTATAGATTGGTTTTCAAA
>OMDJ01000233.1_pt1 | contig 47262 bp, 41 predicted proteins | sample 1645211 | NCBI WGS metagenome assembly OMDJ01 (sample SAMEA103958142, study PRJEB25191) | human gut metagenome | biome: human-associated habitat [ENVO:00009003]; feature: intestine environment [ENVO:2100002]; material: feces | place: Germany | collected 2013/2015 | reverse complement strand
CCGTTCTGACTTCGCTGCCGTCCCAGTTTACCCACTTGATTGTGTACTTGTTGACTTCCTTATCATACACTGCGGTGTAAACTGCATCGCCGGTAACCATCTTCACTTCCGGCGTCCAACTCTTGAACGTGTACGTGTACTGGGCATCTGCTTCCCTTGTCGGATCTTCCGGTACTTCCAGTTCTGTGCCATACGGTACTTCTGTATCCGTTCTGACTTCGCTGCCGTCCCAGTTTACCCACTTGATTGTGTACTTGTTGACGTTCCACTTTGCCTTCAAAGTTACATCCTTTGCAGGCATCGTGAACGCATCGTTCTCGATCGCAACATCTTCGCTCGTCCAATCTGCGAAGGTGTAGCCTTCCTTTGTCGGAACTGCTTCTATTACGTTGACCTGATCGTTTTCAAACTTTCTGAATGTATCTTCGGTTTCTGTTGTCCATGCGCCGCCGTTCAGATCGTAGGTCACATTGAAGCTTGCTTCGTACTGTGCCTTATATACCTGATTACTGGTTACCTTCTGGAGCGGTTTATCCCAATCTGTGAACTTATAGTCATGGTCTTCGTCACTCGGTTTGGTCGGTGCTTTACCGGCATAAGCCTTCGGCATCGTGTTGTATGCAACATCGGGCTCTGTCTGAAGAACTTCATCGTTCCAGTTTACCCATGTTACCGTGTACGTCTTCACCTGCCAAACCGCATAGAGATCGTTATCGCCGTTAGCGTCAACAAAAACTTTGGTGTTCGGCTGATATTCAACATTACCATTCGGCGTGGTTGCCCAGCCGAGGAATTTGTAGCCTGTGGGAGCGGTGAAGCCGGCATAGTCATACGATCTTACGGTTGCGGTCGTATTCTTCGGGTAACCGCTGTCTATAAAGGGCTGCGTGCTGCTGCCCTCGAAATTATAATGATACGTAATCTTCACGGTTTGGGGCTTATTGGTGTAGACTGCCGTCAACGTGGTGTTCTTTGTGACGGTAATCTTATCGCCCGGGTGGATGAGCTTGCCGTCTTCCGTTTCCCAAGCGCGGAAGTTTTCGGAATTCTCCGGCGGAAGTACGCGGGCGGAGCTGCCGCTTACATACTTCTGGTTATCCGTTGCTACGTTTTCGTTCTTGTCCTCAACGTATGTGACCGTGAAGCCATCCTTTGCGGAGGGGAAGAACGGGGAAATCGTAACGGAGCTGTAAAGCTTGGTATCTACATTGAACAGCGCGCCGTTGGAATCGATCCAAGCGGAGGGCTTTTCCGCGAGATTTTTAAGCAGTTCCTTAAACTCTTCGGAATCCGAAAGCTTTGTGCCGTACGGAATTTCAATCGTTTTAAAATCTCCGTCCGCAGAGGCCGTCAGGTAAACCGTAGCTTCAATAACCGGCGCCTGCCACTTTGCATAGAGCGTAATGTTCTGTGCGGGCATCGTCCTGCCGTTGAAGTCATACGCCGTGCCTTCGCAAAGCTCGTTATCATACCAGCCTGCAAACGTAAAGTTTGCGGGTACACCGGCTGGCTTTTTAGGTGTGTAGTTGACATTGGAAATATCCTGCTGATACTTGCGGCTGATTTTATTATCCTCTGCACCGTTATTCATGAAAACGATACTGTAGGATTCACGATCATAATAGAACTTTGCACCATTGTAGTCCCTGCCAATACGCGTGCTTTTACTTTCATTAAGCTTAAAGCCTGTAATTGCATATCGGTCTTCTTTAGTAACCGAGTCACCTTTTCCGTAAACCGTATCCTGATGATCCAACTCGTATTTTCCGCCGGAAATGGTTTCGAGGTAATACGATGCAACCATCGTATGACTTGAATTTTGACCTCTCTGATAGAAAGTAGCCCCATTGAGAGGCATAACATCTATACCTGCTTGCCAAGTATTGCCATCGGTAGAAACATTCCATGCACTTTCCGGCTTATTCGGCCATTTGTCACGGATGTTAGCACCATATTTTGCTGTAATTCTAAGGCTTGTATCCTCTTTATAACTATAGCCAAAAAAGCTATAGTCATAGATGGTATAGAATTTTACGCTGTAAACATTTCTCTTATAATAAACATTTACAATCGTGGAACCGTCACCGGCAATGGTCTTCTGCTCAATCGTCTGTGCAGTAAAACCGTCATATTCTTTCGCCGCAGCTTTCGTTTCAGAACCTGTTTTGCCATTCTGGGTTTCAGTTTCCTTCAACGAATAGCCATCATCATCTGCGTTTTCAAGCCAATGAATAACGGTATACTTCGTGTTGTTGCTGGCCGTCCAATGTGCAGTGACCGTAGCACTTGCGGAAACGGACTCAACTTTTTCTTCACCGATATACCAACCGTCAAACGTATAGCCGCTGCGGGTCGGCACCTGCGAAAGTTCCAGCTTTATACCCGGTTCGCAGAATACGGATTGAACATGGCTGCCGCCGTTTGTATCGAACTTGACCCAGAAGCCGCTTTCGATAACAGGATAAACCTTTGTGACGATTTCGTCTTTTGCAAACGTAACCGTAGTGGCTTTACCGTTCGGCTCTGTGCTCCAACCAACAACGTGACTTTCGGCATCCAACATAAGGTTCACTGTGTTTTCTGCCGCTTTCAAATCAGAAGAGCTGACAGCAGTCTCCGCTTCGCCCTCAGCCGTATAGCAAACAGACGAACCGTCCTTGTTCATGAAGTACACATAGCGAACATCCTCAAACTTCGCCGTAAGTTTTACGGTCGGTTACGGAAGTAATTTTGCCAAAACCTTCAAAGAGATTGTCGCGTTCATCGTACCACCCAACAAAACGTGCATTGTCTTTTTTGGGTGCAGTCGGCTCGAGGAGCTCTTCGCCTTTGGCGACGGTCTGCGTCCAATCGGTCAGCTCCTTGCCGTCTGCATCATAGAAACGGTAGGTATCGACCGCGGGCTTCTTGTCGTCGTCCGGAAGCAACATAGCGGTTGAAATGCCCGCTTCCTCGCTCTGTTTTGCCGGTGCAGTTTCCTCTGCACCTGCGGCGGGGGTCGCCTGTGCTTCCACTTCAACGGGAGCCGGGGTCTCTACCGGGGCAGGAGTAGGCGTCTCCTCCGGGGCGGGAGTGGGTGTCTCCTCCGGGGTTGCGGTCTCCTCGGGCGCAGGCGTCTCGTCAACGACCGGCGTTCCCCCCTGCATAACATCCCCTGTTGCAGTGTAGGTGTTTGTTTCCTCATCACTCATTGCAAACGCGCCCGTAGGACATGCCGAAACCAGCATACATGCGCTCAGCAACACGGCGATGATCTTCTTTTTCATAGTATTTTCCTCCAATCCTGTGATTTGTCCGTTTTATAACAAATATGGATTCCTAAATTGATGTGTGTTACTGTGCCAAAACCGTTTCCATTTGGATGAGCAGCTCCAGCACACTGCGAAACGCGGCCTCTTTGCCGCCTTTTGTCCACCGCAGTCTCCCCTGCCAGCTGTAATTCTGGCGGAACAGGATGTCCAGTTCAAACGTGGGTGTTTCCGTACATTTTATGGGAGAAGCTTTCGGCGCGCCGCCTGTATCCAGCTGCTCTTCCAAAAGCAGGATCAGGCGTGAAAGACTTCGGAATAGGGTTTCCTCCGGGAGCGTCCCGCCGGAGACCCTGCCGCGGATGACACCGTCCTCCGCTTCATCCACAAAGATACGGAAGGTCTCTGTGCCGATCGGTAGCATACGATTTTCTTTCACCTAACCCCTCCCTTTTGTATTTTGTGATTCTATTTTACACAAAGGTGCTATGAGAACGCTATGATTAAGAAGTTTTTTCATAGAAAAACGACCCATTTTCTCATAAAAAAAGAAAATAGGTCGTAGTTTTTTTGTCAACTATGTTGAGTCAACCGGTTTATTTTTTCAGGTGACGGTTTTAGGCCTTTCGGCGCTCCGTTTTCTCCGTTGCTTTTTCTTCTGCGCGCATATGTATGTGACGCAGGTCGAGCGATTTAAAGGTGTAGGTCGCACCGCTTTTCGGGTATTCCTTTTGGAACCGATTGAACACACGGCGGGAAACGAGCCCGCCGTTTTCGCCGGTCGCACCCGGCAGCAGCACCCAAAACTGGTTTGCGCCCACCTTTGTGAACGGGTCGCCCGCGCGCAGTTCGTTTAAAAGCGTCACTTCCATCTGCTTCATATATACGGCGCGCTTTTCCGGGTCTATCGAGCGGTTTGCAAGCCGCACAATCATCAACGCCGCAGGGGTATCGTTTCGGCGCATCTCGCGCACATGCAGATTTACAATCTCGCGGAAAACGTTGTTATCGCAGCAAAACGCACCGGTTTCCTGTTCTTTTTCAAGCAGGAACGTTTGAATATCGTCTTCACTCGTCTCGCTGCCGTAAATCTCCTGCACCGCAAGCGCCTTCTGCGCCTCCAGCTCCGCCGAAGGCGAAACACCGTAGACCTCCCGGTACAGCGAAGCGATGTAATCATAGTGTTCCAGCGCTTTTTTCGGGTTTTTGTTTTTTATGAGCGCCTGCATCAAAAACACGCTGAATTCCTCTGCGGCGGGATCTAAACGGATAACGCCCGTGCATAGCTTTTCCGCATCCGTAATGCGTCCGAGCTTCAAAAGGCGATCCACCGCCGCGCGACATAGGCGCGTATAAAGCGAGCGGTAATACGTGTTGAGGTTGATGCACCAGAACTCCGCTGCGCTTTCCGTGAGAAAATCGCCGGTGTAAAGCGCCACGGCTTTCTGCGCCAGGGCAACCGATTTTTCCATATCTTCTTCGGCAAGCGCTGCCTTTGCAAGTGTTTCAAATTGCTCCACGTCAAGCTGCGTCTCGCGATCCGGCGCCCAGCGATAATAGCCTTTTTCGTTATGGATGATAACCTTTGCGTGCGTAAAGCCGAGCTCTGCCAGCGCAGCCCTTGCGCGGCTGACATTATTTTGCAGCGTGCTTAACGGGTTATCGTTTTCGGCTTCCGGCCACAGCAGGTCGATGAGCTCCTGCGCGGAAACACCGCGGTTTCTGTTCAGAATAAGGTATGCCGTAAGCGTCCACAGTCTTCTGGAACGTCCCGTGAGGCTCACGGCGTGCGGAACCTCCATACCTTCCTGCTTTAAGGTAAACTTGCCGAACATGGTCACATCGATCTTCGGCACAACCTGTATCGTTTCACCGTTCTGTGCTTCACACGGCAGCCCGGTGGTTTCAATTTCTTTCGCTGTTCGACTCATGAACGGTTCATCTCCCTCTTTCAGAAATAACGGTTCAAAATATCACCCCGGCTATTGCGAAAAAATAATATTCCGAACTTGTTCTTTTCATAAAGTATAGCACACTTCACGGTATTTGTAATCCACCGAAAGGTGGAAAATGCGATTTTTCTCATAAGAATTTGCTTTTTTGTCGGAGAAAATACCTTTTTGGGCGAAAGGTCGCGCTAAAAACTATGACTTAAAGTAATTGCAGACGTTTTTGCATCGTCTCATAGTTCGTGCAGTAGTAAAGCGCCGTCTCCTCTGTGATGCGCTTTTGCCGTACAAGGTCCGCAAGCGCCATGTCCATGGTGCGCATACCCTGCGCCGCGCCGGAAGCGATGGCGGCATCGAGCTGATGCGTTTTGCTTTCGCGGATCATATTGCGTATCGCGAGTGTGGAATACATGATTTCAAACACCGGGATGGGTGTGCCGTCCATACCGGGCACGAGCTGCTGACTGATGACCGCCTGCAAAACCATGGAAAGCTGTAAGCGGATCTGCGCCTGCTGGTTCGGCGGAAATGCGTCGATGATGCGGTCAATCGTATTGGCCGCGCCGGTGGTGTGCAGGCTCGAAAGCAATAGCTGCCCCGTTTCGGCGGCGGTCATCGCGACCTCCATTGTCTCTTTGTCGCGCATTTCGCCGAGCAAAATCACGTCCGGGCTTTCGCGCAGTGCACTGCGCAAAGCGGCGACGTAGCTCGGGCAGTCGCAGCCGATCTCGCGTTGGCTCACAATGCACTTATCGTGGCGATGGATGTACTCTACCGGATCCTCGAGCGTCAGAATATGTCCCGTGCGCGTACGATTGATCTCGTTGATGATACACGCGAGCGTTGTGGACTTACCGCTGCCCGCTGATCCCGTAACGAGCACGATGCCTTTTTTCATCTGTGCCGCGCGCATGACCTCCGGCGGAATGTGCGCTTCTTCGGCCGTAGGCAGACCGAAGCGGATAACGCGCACCACGGCGGCAATGCTGCCGCGCTGGCGGAACAGATTCACACGGAAGCGTCCCGTACCGCTGAGCGAGAACGAAAAATCGTCATCGGTCGCACTACCGTTTAAGCAGTGCGGCTCACGCGCGGCAAGACGATAGATTTCCGCTGCGAATGCTTCGGTCTTTTCGGGCGTGAAGGCGCCGTCCGCCGTTTCACGCTGCTGTTCGCCGCGCACCTTATACGTCAGCGGCAGGCCCGCCACCACGAAAATATCGGAAGCGCCGCGCTCCACGGCACTTTTCAAAATTTCAGTCATATTCATTGTACTCCGCCTTTCTTACCCGAGGTTCAGGGAGTCATCCGGCTGCCAGCGCGCTGTGCAGCGCCATTTTGCAATCTCATAGCTGCCGTTTATCTTATTTAAGCAGATCTCAAGCTGCATGTTGCCGCGCGTGATTTCCGTTTTGAGCGTGGTTTCGGTCTCTTCCGTGTTTTCCGGCAGATCTCCCGCGCCCTTTAAATACGCATCTGCTTCGGAAAGCCAGTCTTGCCCGGCGTTTTCGCAGGCATACAGCACTTCCATGTGCTCGCCGTAGCGCTCTGCGGCACGGCGATCGGATACGGCAGAGGACACCGTAAGCACGCCGAAAATGGCGACGCACAGCACAACGACCGCGAACAGCACCGCGATGCTGCCGATGCGGAATCGATTTCGGCTCATGGCGTTCCCTCCTTCGGCTGGTAACACCGTACATTCAGCGCATAAATTTCTTTATCCTGCTCCGCCGTGTACGCCGTGATTTTCCCGGCATACAACGCTCCCGTTTCGGTCTCGGCGGCGGTCGCTTCGGCTTTTATATAATAGTAAGCGTCCGCTTCCGCACAGCTTGCCATATCTTTTGTGAAATATGCTATTTCGCCGTTTTCGGGGATCTCTCCCGCGCGAAACTCCTCTGCGGCGCTGCGGCACAGCGCAATGCCTGCGCTTTCCCTCGCCGCTTCATCGCTGATGACGGCCGCGCGCAGGAACACGCACGCAATGACACCGCAGCACGCGACAAATGCCAGAACAAACACAAGCAGCGGGGTCATAAAGCCCATGCGGTGGCGCGTTTCACTGCGCTTTTCCTCGTAATCTATCATGCCGCGCCACCTCCGTCACAATACGCGCCGGCGGTCATGCCGTCCGCAGTGATCGTTAAAAGCCCGTTTTCCGAAAGCTCGGCTTTAAACGTTTTAAGGTCGCACAGCTTTTCGGCGTTATTGGGGTCGATCTCCGCCGTGACCCGTGAAAACTCCGTGCGCAGCGCGTTTTCATATAAATAGATGCGCGTTTCGAAGTCGCTTTCCGGCTCGCGCAGGCACACCGCCAGGCCCTCCGGGCCGTCGATCAGGCGGATGTTCCCTTTGCCGCCGCACGCTGCCGTTTGGCTTTGAATATACGAAAGCGCGCTGCGCTGCTTTGCGTGTGCGTCGCGGGCATCCATCGTATCGGAATACAGCCGCGCGCCCGCAAGCGTCAACACCAAAAGCGATGCGATGAGCAATGCATACAGCAGAAGCAGCATCAGAGAAGTGCTGTTTCTCTTTTTCGGTTCTGTCATGCGCCCTCCTTATTCCTCGCCGCGCACCAGCACCTGAACGGTCGGCAGCTGGTTATCGGCGAAAATCTCGTATGTCACGATGTATTCTTTCTTATTGACCGTAAGCCCGTAGTGCTTTTCCAAATATTCAAGGCTTTCCGGGTATGCGCCCTCTAAGGTGTAGCACTCCACGGCGCTGCGCAAAACGGCTTCACGCACGGCGGCACGGCCTGTTTCGCGGATATCCTCCTGAAAAACCGGCACGCACACCGCGGTAAAAATTACCGCAAGCACCAGAATAAGCCCGACCGTGAAAAGCCGGAAGCTTACTTTTCGATTCAAAATACCCATAGCTTTTCCCTCAGATTGCGCTCAAAATGCCAAGCAAGGGCAGCATGACGCTTAAAAGCGTCAAACCGACAGACGCGGTGAGAAATCCGATCAAAATCGGCTCCGTGCGGTCGATGACGCTGCACAGCCCGTTTTCCGCCTCCTGCGCCGTGCGGCGCGCGAGGTTTTCCGTCACCTGCACGAGCTCGCCGCTCTGCGCACCGCCAAGCAGCATTTTGCCGTACATGGCGGGCAATATCTTTTGGTGCGCAAACGCCGTCGCAATGCCGACGCCCATCTGTGTTTCTTCACGGCATTTTTCAAGCGCTTCGTGCAGCTTTTTGTGGCGCGTCTGCTCGATGCACAGCGCAAGCGCACTGTCTTCATCCGTACCGCTCGCAAGCAAGGCGGAAAGCGTGTCCATCACCTCGGAGACCGCCAAAAGCCACGCGGCTCTGCGCGTGAAGCGGCTCGTTTCCATAGTGTTTCTGAGCTTTTCCCGACCTTTATCGGAGCGTATACCAAACGCCAAAACGAGCAAAACGATGCCCAAAAGCCCCGCAAACACCAAGCTGATGCGCCCGATGAGCGTCGCCGCGAGCACATAGGCATAGGAAGATGAAAGCAGGCTTCCCGTTAAATTGTCGTACACGCGCTCAAACATGGGCAGCACGGCGAAAACGAGCACCGCCAGTACGCCGCACATCATCAGCATCAAAACGGCCGGGTATGTAAGGGTGCTGCGCAAACGGTCGTATAGCGCGCTTTGGCGGTCATAGTGGTCTGCAAGGCGGTCAAGCGCTTCATCCAATCGGCCGGAAAGCTCTGCCGTGCTAAAAACGCTCAAGGCGTATTCCGGGAAAACGCCGGTCTTTTCCGCCGCTGCTGAAAACGTCTCGCCCGCCGCAACCGAAAGGCTGATCTCGGTAGAAGCCTGCCGCAAGGCGGTGTCCATGCCGTCTTCCTCAAACAGGGAAGAAGCCTCCGAAAGCGACGCGCCGGAGCGCAGCAGCATTGCAAGGCTGCTGCAAAATACGCTGAGCTGTTCCTGAGTCAAAAATTTTTCTGCCATGTTCCTCGTCCTTTCGCTTTTCCTTTAATAAGTGAACCGCGTTGTGTATTCCGAATCGTTTTGAATCTCCCCGGCGGGCATGCCGCCTGCGGCAAAGGTGATGTCCACCCGCTGCCACTCATCCGCTTTTGCGCGGATCTCCACGGTGATCCACCCCTCGCTCTCCACATAAAAGCTGTTCCACGCGTGGTAGGTCTCCTCACCCACATAACCCGTGATGAGCTTGCACGGAATGCCCTCGCTGCGCAGCATGGCGGCGGCAAGGCTTGCATAATCAAAGCATATACCCTTGCCGGTCTTTAAGGTCTCATCCGGGGAGGGCAGGTAGCCGTTCTGCACGGTCGCCGCTTTTTCCGTATCGTATTGGATATTCTTCACCATGTAGTCATACACGGCGGCAGCAATGTCCGCATCGGTGGTGCAGCTTGCGGCCAGCTCTTTCACCTTTTTGATGCAATCGGAGCTTTTATTGTAATTCACCATCTGGTTCGGGCGCAGGTACGGCTGAAATTCATCTTTCAGCGTCACGTCGCGGTCTTCGCTCCCGATACACGCGTATTTGCTGTCGCCCACCTGCTCCATCAGGCGGAACGTGTATGTGCCGTCTCCCATATTGAGCGGGAAAAATGTCGCAGTGCCGTCGTTCGGCAAGTCATAGTTATATTTATCCTCGCCGCAGACAATCTGTATTTTTAATCGCGTATCGCTCTGCGCTTTTACGCCGATGATGCCGCCTTCAAGCTGGGAAAGGTCAATCTCTCCGCTGCCGAACGCGGTCGCTTCATCTTCGTTGAAGACGGAATCCCGAAAAGCGGGGACCTCGTAGGGCGCGGCGTTGCTGTCCGTGACATCGCCCGCCGCCGGCTTGGCGTCGTTTGATGCCGTGCCCCGCGCCGCACAGCCGCAAAGCAGCAAAATAAGCGCCAGCGCCGCCGCTAACAGCTGAATTTTTTCTTTCATGCCGCACCCCCTGTCTTTTCTGTGTATACTAAATATTATTTTATCTTGTTTTTGTCTTATACGCAAGCCCTGTGCAAAATTCTTCCGCATGGCTTTTTCCGTCGATTTTTTCAAAAAAATGCGCTCCAAACTATTGATATTACATATATAATGTTGTAGGTATAAATCTCACCGTTTTCTGAAAAATTCCCGCATGTTTCGCGGTATTTTTCAAAAATCAGAAGGAGTAATTTAAATGAAGAAATTCATGTCTTTCCTGCTTTCTGCACTGCTCGTTCTCTCTCTTGCGGCGTGCAAAAGTAACGGCGGTGCCAGAAGCAACGATTCCGAAAGCAGCGCCGGCAGCACGGCTTCCTCCGAAGCAGAGTCCTCTGCGACCTCACAACGTGGAACGAGATCACGAAATCCAATACCGTTACACTTGAATTTTAAGCTTTAACCTATATCCGAACGCCTTGTGGCTGTTTACGCAACCGGGCGTTCTTTTTGTTTTTCCGAAATTTTGGTGCAGGAGTTTTCCACGAACACATTGACAAACCGCGCAAAAAAACGTATGCTTATATATAGAGTTATATCTAACTTAGAAAGGAGCGCTTGCAGATGACGTACACCATTAAGGAAGCCTCGGACATCACGGGCATCCCGGCGACCACGCTGCGCTATTACGATAAAGAAGGCATCCTGCCGTTTTTGGAGCGAAAGGAATCCGGCCACAGAATGTTTTCCGAACAGGATCTTTCCATGCTGCGCATTATCGAATGTTTAAAATGCACGGGCATGTCCATTAAAGATATTCGCCAGTACGCGGTGTGGGCACAAATGGGTGACTCCACCCTGGAGCAGCGCTACAACTTGTTTCTTGAGCGCCGCGAGGCCGTTATGGCACAAATCAAGGAGCTTGAAGATCAGCTTAAAGTAATCGATTATAAGTGTAAATACTATGAGGAAGCCATTGCCGCCGGTACGGAAGACATTCACAAGCACAAAACAGGCCACTGCTGCGACGACGAAAAAGAAAACAAAAACGCGTAAGTTCCGCAAAAACCAAGGGCACGGAGTTTTAAAGCTCCGTGCCCTTTTGCCTTATTTCCTTATTTTAGCCCTGCACAGACCACGTGATGCCCTGCGGGGTATCCTTCACAACGATATGGCGTGCGGCAAGCGCATCGCGAATCGCGTCGGCAGTTGCCCAGTCCTTTGCCTTTCTGGCTTCCGTGCGCTTTGCGATGAGCGCTTCAATCTCCGCGGCTTCCTCTGCGGTCATGCCCTCCGGCACAGCGGACTTCTGCGCGTTCTGCTCCTCGCGCAGCGCCTTTGCAGCTTTCAGCAAGCCGAGGGACAATACTTCGTCAAACTCCTTGATGAGCGCAAGTTTGTCCGCGTCGGAAAGCTGAGCTTTCAGTACGTCGTACAGCGCTGTGAGTGCCAAGGACGTGTTGAGATCGTTTTCCAGCGCCGCGCGGAACGAGGCACGCAGCGGCTCCATGGCAGCTTCGTCGTGCTCTCCCTCGTTTTTCAGCGCTGCAATGCGGGAAACGAGCTTTTTGTACGCCGTGGCGGTGTTGTCAAGGCTCTCAAACGAGAACGTCAGCGGCTTTCTGTAATGGGACTGTAAGCAGAACATGCGGTATACAAGCGGCGCGTAGCCCTTTTCCTCAAGCAGCGAGACCGTGAGAAAATCGCCCTTTGATTTGCTCATCTTGCCGCGCGCGTCCAAAAGGTGCAGCACGTGGAACCAGTATTTGCACCACGGGTGGCCGAGATACGCTTCGCTCTGTGCAATCTCGTTTGTGTGGTGCGGAAACGCGTTATCGATGCCGCCGCAGTGAATGTCGAGGTATTCGCCGAGGTACTTGATGCTGATGCCGCTGCACTCGATGTGCCAGCCCGGGTAGCCCACGCCCCACGGGGAATCCCACTTGAGCTCCTGATCGTCAAACTTCGACTTTGTAAACCACAGTACGAAGTCGCTCTTGGAGCGCTTGTTTTCGTCCTCTTCCACGCTGTCACGCACGCCTACGGCGAGGCTCTCTTCCTCCATGTTGCCGAAAACATAATAGTTTTCGAGCTTGGAGGTATCAAAATAGACGTTGCCGCCCGCGATATACGCATATCCCTTTTCAAGGAGCACCTCTACCATGTGGATGAACGTATCGATGCAGCTCGTCGCCGGAACGACGATCTCCGGGCGCTTGATGCCAAGCTTTTCGCAGTCACTGAAAAATGCGTCGGTATAGAACTGCGCAATCTGCATGACGGTCTTGTGCTCGCGGCGCGCGCCCTTGAGCATCTTGTCTTCGCCGGTGTCGGCATCGCTGGAAAGGTGGCCGACGTCCGTGATGTTCATGGCGCGGGTCACGTCATAGCCGAGGTAGCGCAAGGCTTTTTCCAGCATATCCTCCATGATGTACGAGCGCAGGTTGCCGATGTGCGCATAGTGGTACACGGTTGGGCCGCAGGTGTACATTTTGACTTTGCCGGCTTCGTGCGGAATAAATTCTTCTTTTTTCTGTGTTCTTGTGTTATAGAGCTGCATACAGGTGCTTCCTTTCTGCTTATTCTTCCTTATTCTTCTCCGCTTTCTGTGCGGTCAGCTTGCTTTTTTCTCTGCGGCAGCTGTTCAGCTCGCCGTGCAGGCGCTCAATTTCAAGCCGCATGCGGCACATTTCCTGCGCCACCGGGTCGGCCACGTGGATCTGATCCAGCGTGCTGTTGTCCATCACACGCTTGCCGCCCACGCGCACGATGCGCGCCGGTACACCGACCGCCGTTGCGTTATCGGGCACGGCATCCAGCACCACGGCGCCCGCCGCCACACGAGCGTTATCACCCACGCGGAACGGCCCCAGCACCTTTGCGCCCGCACCGACGAGCACGTCATTTCCAAGCGTCGGGTGACGCTTGCCCTGGTCTTTGCCCGTGCCGCCGAGCGTCACACCCTGATACAGCGTGCAGTTGTCACCGATAACGGTGGTTTCGCCGATGACGACGCCCATACCGTGGTCGATGAACAGATTTTTGCCGATCGTCGCGCCCGGGTGAATCTCTATACCCGTTTTGCGGCGCGCGCGCTGCGAGATATAGCGCGCGATAAATTTCATATTATGGCGGAAAAACCAGTTTGCCTTGCGGTAAGACCGCACCGCTTTGAAGCCGGAATACAGAAAATAAACCTCCGCACGGCTGCGGGCGGCAGGGTCGCGCGCCATCACGGCGTCAAGCTCCGCCTTTAACTTAGAAAACATGACGTAAACCTCTCCTTAAAAACAAAAAGCCCCGAGCGCACAACATAGGCGCTCGGGGGCGAAATGTACCAAAACATTCATGATACAATAAATCCGCGGTTCCACTCCGGTTTATCACTCAAACGGCGTAACGTGCCGTATCCGTATGCGGCTCACTTTCGCTCACCGCATCCGCTCGCGAATGCACTTCGCCCGGCTCTTTTCTGCGGCGGCTTTCAGCCCATGACCTCCGCTCTCTATCGACTGCCCCCGGGGTACTCGTTCGGTCTCAGCGTTTGCTTTATGACAGTATTCTAACACAGCCCCTTTAAAAACGCAAGCCCAAAGATCACCTCTCCGCGCCATTTTATGCGGCTTTTTTCTTTTGGTGATTTATAATTCACCTATTTTAACAAACTAAATATAAAATTATTGATTTTATGCCTAGATACAGTCTTGACATATATTGTAAACTATGTTAATATATTTTCGACATAAATTCTAAAAAAGGTGAGTCCAATGTCCAATGTATAAAACTGTGTATATTTATCAATAATCAAATTCAAATTGTTTATATGGAGGAAAACTCATGAAAAAGATACTCGCGCTTGTTTTAGTTGCTGTTCTAATTCTCACCTGTGCAGTTATTCCTGCATCCGCAAATGAATCTGATAACTCGCTTATCCAACCCCATTATGAAGTAGTCTGCCCTGGTGGAGCTCAGCATATAATGGTAGCAAAAGGCATAGCACAAGTTTATACAGGAACCTTATACAATCCGGGTACACTTATATTCAGTGGATTTGCATGGAAATGCTCTGGCTGCGGCATGATGCTCGGCACCGAGGGCAGTCCTCTCCGTAGTGGCGTTATTGGGCGCTATGCAATCAATAATTGCTCCTATACTGACACTATGGCGCTGTTTTATGGCGGTGTCACCGGCACTTTTTATGGGAATATCAAAACAGACTCCTTCTGGAAGCATTTTGCTTTCACGTTATAAAAACCTCTAAAGCAATTTCTTCATGCTTCCTTTTGAAATTACTTGAAAACGAGGGCGAATTTAATATGTTTCATAAAAAAATCAGTTATTTTCTCGTTCTTACTTTTTGCTTTCTTTTGTTTTTGCCGAGTTGTTCAAATAATGTCGATACACCTGAACAAAGCATTCAACGTGTTTTAACTACAATTTTCACCTGTCCAGACAATGAGGAAAAAGAATACGGTAAAATACTAAATAAAAACAAATATTCTTTAGAACAAGAAAACAGCCAAACGGAAATTGCAGAGGCAGAAAAACGTATGCAAGAACATCTATGCCAAAAATACAGCAAAGATGATTTTACAGAAGCCTATTATAATTCATTATTTAAGCATCTATATACAAGTCTCGCCTTTCCGACTATGTGCATTCTAAATGAAGCTGAAATATCGCCCATCTCCGTTACTGTGGAAAAAGATGCTACAACCAATATTTACCTTTATACCGCCAAACTAAATGTGACAAAAGGAGACTCCAATCCTATAGAAATCACACAGACCGGAAGAGTTCAAACTGATGGTGACGGACACATTGCTTTTATCGATTTAGATGATTCCACTCTTTTTAACGCCCTTTCTTAAAAATCAATAAACACACAAAAACAGGGTACGCACTTTTTTACAGTGCATACCCTGTTTATTTTAGCTGTGATTCAAAAATTAGAGCTGCTCGTCGATGATCTTTGCCTTTTCAAGCGCACGCTTCTGGAGCAGTGCGTCGATCTTGGCGTGCGGGTCGAGCAGGGAGCTGATGGAAGCGTCGTGGTTCAAAGCGGAGATGAAGTAAGCGATGTACTTCGAAACGTCGACTTCATGGAACCACGGGCGGTTCTTCAGTTCCGGGTTAAGGTACGTCAGGTTGCTGCCGAAGATGCCGTCGATGAGGCCCTCTTCATACGCTTTATCAAACTTTGCGAGGCCGTTCGTGAAGATGGCATACGTGCCGTAAGCGAAGAAGCGGCGTGCCTTGCGGGCCTTGACGTTCTCTGCGATGTCGAGCACGGACTCGCCGGAGGAGATGATGTCATCGGCAACGAACACGTCCTTGCCCTCGACCGGGGTACCGAGGTACTCATGTGCAACGATCGGGTTGCGGCCGTCTACAATGCGGGAATAATCGCGGCGCTTGTAGAACATGCCCATGTCCACACCGAGCACGGAAGCATAGTACATGTTGCGGTTCAACGCACCTTCGTCCGGGCTGACGATCATGAAGTCTTTCTTATCGATGGAAAGATCCGGGAAGTCCTTGAAGAGCTTCTTTAAAACCTGATAAGTCGGCATCAGGTTATCGAAGCCCATAACCGGCACAGCGTTCTGCACGCGCGGGTCATGTGCGTCGAAAGTCAAAACGTTGGAAACGCCCATCTGCTGAAGCTCCTGCAGCATGTATGCGCAGTCCAAAGACTCGCGGTAGCTGCGGCGGTGCTGACGGCCGCCGTAAAGCAGCGGCATCACAACGTTAACGCGGTGTGCCTTACCACTTGCCGCCTGAATGAGACGCTTCAAATCCTGATAATGGTCATCCGGGGACATGTGGTTCTGGTTGCCGAAGTAGTTGTAGGTCAGGCTGTAATTGCCTACGTCTACAACAAAGAACAGGTCATAGCCGCGCACGGTCGACTTGATAAGACCCTTGCTGTCGCCGGAAGAGAAACGCGGGCAGCTGTTTTCGATGATGAACGTGTCCACATCCATACCGGCACGCTTTGCCCAACGCACCAGATGGGCCTCAACCTTTTCGGAAAGCTCACGCGCACCGGCAAGCGGTACGATACCAAGCGGTGCTACGCGATTCTCTGCACTGAAAAACGTCTGTGATTCCATTGCCATTTGATTACTCCTTCAAACTGCATATTCCGTTATTTGCCTGTCCGTTTTACACGAACAATGTCGGCTCTTGTCTATTTCAATATAGCACAAAATAGCGAGAATTTCCACAGCAAATACGCAAAATATTAAACTTTTGTTAAATCCGATAAGAGGGCAATGCCAAACGGAGCGAGTTTGATTGAATTTACCGTTTGATCTGTACCGTACAACTTGTAGTCGCGCGGCAATTCCACGGTTTTTCCGCTTTCCGTGTAGTTTTCTACAAAAATGATATTCTCCTTTTCGCCGTGGCGGATGTGTGCCGTTACGCCGTGCGGCAGGGCGCAATCGAGCGCTTTTTCAATGTGCAGCGTCTCAATCATTTCGCCGTACAGTACAGAAAGCATATCGCTGCCGGTACGGGCCGCAATGTAATACGCCTCTCCCTTGCCGAACTTGTTTTTCGTCAGCGCCGCTTCGCCTGCGTAGAAATCCTTTTCATATGTGCCGAGCACCTCCGCCGTCAGCGGGTGGATACGTGCACAAAGCTCCATAGCATCGTAACGGCTGCCGTTAAACGCAATGCCGTTCTTCATGCCGTCCGGCAGGCTGTCGATTTCTTCGTTCCACACGCCGAACACGTCCATCATGTCGCCGGGGAGGCCGCCCATTTTGCACAGGTCGGTATCGTCCACAATGCCGCTCCAGTACGTTGTGACGAGCGTGCCGCCGTTTTCGACGAACTTGCGCATCTTCTTTTCAAAGCCTGCGCGGTACATATAGAGCATCGGCGCAATGACAAGCTTATATTTCGAGATGTCTCCGTCCATATCGACGATGTCCACCTGCACGCCCTTATCCCAGAACGGACGGTAGTGCGTCAAGAGCGTCTCCACATATTTTTCGTCTTTATCCTTGTTGCGCGGGCCCGCGGCAGCATCCAGCGCCCAGCGGTTTTCCACGTCGTACACGATGGCGATCTGCGGCTTGACTTCGGTGCCGTATACGTCGCCGCGCTCGTTCATGCTCTTCAGCTCAGCGCCGACGGACTGCACGTCCTTAAACACACGGGTGTTCTCGTTCGTGACGGAGTCGAACACGCCGCCATGGCTGACATGGTCGACGACCGCACCGTGGAACTTTTCACAGGAGCCGCGGCTTTTTCTGAACTGGAAATACTGCACGGAATTTGAGCCGTGTGCAACCGCCTGCATAGAGGAAAGCAGGTGCATGCCCGGGCGCTTCAGCATACTGATGGACGTCCAGTTCGTCATGCTCGGCGTGCTTTCCATCAAAAGGAAGTTTTCGTGCTTGATCGAACGCATCACGTCGTGCGTCATCGCGGAAGAGACCGCAATCTCTACGTTGTCGGTCGTATGCCACTGCGGGTAGTTGTCCCAGGAAACAACGTCGAGCTCCGGGCCGAACTTGAAGTAATCGAGGCCGTCGTAGAAGCCCATCAGGTTCGCCGTCACCGGGATATCCGGGTTTACTTCCTTTACGGTGTCGCGCTCCATTTTCATGAAATCGACGGTCTGGTACGTGACAAAGCGCTTCCAATCGAGCGTCAGACCGTGCACGTTCATTTCGCCGTTCGGCTGCGGCGCGTGAATCTGGTCCCAGCTCGTATACGTGTGGCTCCAGAAGTCCGTCCACCACGCGTGGTTCAGGTCGTCGAGCGTCTTATACTTCTTTTTCAGCCAATCGCGGAACGCCTGTTGGCACAGCGGGCAGTAGCACTCGCCGCCGTACTCATTAGAAAGGTGCCACAAAATGACGCCCGGGTGGTTTGCAAAGCGCTTTGCAAGGCGCTTATCCATCTCGCGGGTCTTCTCTCTGTACACGGGGGATGTATAGCAGTGGTTATGGCGCGCGCCGGAAAGGTCGCGCACACCGTTATTCTGCACACGGCGAATCTCCTCATACTTTTCGCTCATCCAAAGCGGCTTTGCACCGGACGGTGTGGCCAACACGGTATAAATGCCGTTTTTGTAGAGATTATCGATGATCTTCTCCAGCCAGTCGAAATCGTATTCTCCCTCATTCGGCTCCAGATGTGCCCAGGAGAAAATACCGACCGACACGCAGTTGATATCCGCTTTCTTCATCAGCTCCACATCCTGCTTGAGAATCTCGGGGTAGCGCAGCCATTGTTCGGGATTATAATCGCCGCCATGCAGCAGCTTCGGAAATTTCGGTGTAAGGGGCCTCATAATAAAATACCTCCGTCAGCGCGACTTCCCGCGCGTAATCTACACCCAGTATACAGGTTGTACGGACAAACTTCAAGAGTGAGTTTCACATTCTTCATTCTTTAGTCTTTGCCGCGTTCTTATGCGCATGTAATAAAGAAAAGCGCACAGATTTTGTTTTCTGCACGCTTTTTAGCTTCATATTTTTCCGAAAGGCTTCTTTTATTCGCCCGCTTTACTTTGGCTTGTGTCAAGCTCTCTCGTCAGCTTATGCATTCTCAAAAAATACGTCGTGACAAGCAAAATAGCCGCACCGGCCCAAGCAGTGATCTCCGCATAGAAAATACCCTCCTGCCCGATAATAAGCGGCAGAAACAACGCCACGCCAATACGCATCAAAAATTCCATGATGCCCGAAGCCATCGGCATGATGGTATCGCCAAGCCCCATCAGCGCGGAGCGGTAAATGTGCAGCATATAGAGGATAGACAGACAAATACTCATGATATTAAGATAGTGTATTGCCACCTGCGACGAGATCGACACTTCCTCCGCCGTGCCGGAAATAAACAGTGCGATGCCGTATTTTCCGAAAATCAGCACAAAAACCGTAATGACGACCGAGGTCAGCAAAGCAATCCACGTTGCGGAGTGCATACCCTTTTTTACGCGGTCTAAAAGCCCCGCGCCGAGATTCTGCCCGACATACGTCGTCACGGCGTAGCCAAACGAAACGGCGGCAATCTCCAAAATACCGTACAGCTTATTCGTTGCCGTAAAGCCCGCCACGAACAGCGTGCCGTAGCGGTTGACGACCGACTGCACCACCATGCCGCCCACGGCGATGATAACATTCTGTGCGGCGACCGGCGTACCGAGCCCCAAAAGGCGCTTTGCTATTTCCGGATTGAGCCGGAAATACTCTTTTTTCAGGTGGATGACCTTCACGTGCAGCACAGCGCGCAAACAGTAAAGCGCTGCAAAAAGCTGTGCGATGACCGTTGCGATGACCGCACCCGCAATGCCCCAGTGGAACACCATAACAAACAGCAGATCAAGCCCGATATTCAGAATAGATGCAATGACCATGGCATACAGCGGCGTTTTGCTGTCGCCGAGCGCACGCAGGATGCTTGCAAGCACGTTATACGCCATGATGATGGGTATACCCGCAAACATGATGCGCAGGTATGTGAACGCGCCGCCGATGATCTCCTCCGGCGTGTTCATGGCGCGCAGCACGGGTGCCATGGCGACTTGGCTCAGAATGACGGTCAAGATTGAAATGACCGCCGAAAGCGAGATCGTCGCGCCGATGGAACGGTTAAGACCCTCGTGGTCTTCCGCGCCGAAACGCTGCGCCATGTAAATGGAAAAGCCCTGCGCAAAGCCTTGGATAAGCCCCAGCACGAGCCAGTTCAGCCAGTCCGCCGCACCGAGCGCCGCCAGCGCGTTTACGCCGAGCGCCTGCCCCACAATGGCGGTATCCACCACCGTGTAGAACTGCTGAAACACGTTGCCCAGCATCAGCGGTATCGCAAAGGTGAAAATCAGCTTTGCAGGGCTGCCTTTTGTCATATTTTGAATGCGTTCTGTTTTTGCCATAAACCCCTCATGTTTTCGCCGAAAGTTTTTCCGGCAATTTGTGAATACGAATGTAATATGTCACGCACAGCAGTGCTGCCGCGCCGAACCACGCGGAGACCTCTGCAATGCAGATGGAAAGAAAACCCAGATTGAACACTTTAGAGAGCACGAGTACAACGGAAATGCGCAGAATTAGCTCCAGCGCGCCGGAGAGCATCGGCACCACCGTGTCGCCGAGACTTTGCAGGGAAAAGCGGTAGACGAACAGCAAACCCAGCACCCACATCATCGCACCGCAACACAGCAAATACGGATACGAAGCTTCGATGACCGCCTGCTCCACGCCGGAGACGAACACCGCCGTCAGCTGGCGGCCGAACAGAATCATTGTGCCGCCGATGAAGAAATCGACGATGAGCACCATCAAAATGCTGCGGCGCACGCCGACTTTAATGCGGTCAACGCGTCCCGCGCCGAGGTTCTGCCCGACATACGTGCCAAGGGATAACCCGATGATGTTGCACGGCTGTTGCGCAAGACCGAAGATTTTCGAGCCCGCCGTATATGCCGCCACAATCGTAGAACCTAAACCATTCACAATGCCCTGTAAGATCATACCGCCGATCGCCGTAATGGAATTCATAATTCCGACCGGCAAACCAAGCTTCAATAAGCCGAAAATAATAGACTTATCCATGCGCTTTTCGCCGGCTTTAAAACGCAAAACCGGCATACGGCGCAACACGAAAAGACACATCAGGCCGGAAAGCAGCTGTGCCAAAACGGTCGCCCACGCAGCGCCGGCCACGCCCCATTTAAAGGCCATGACAAACAGAATGTCCAGCCCGACGTTCACTGCCGAGCTGATGAGAATGATAATGAGCGGCGACATGCTGTCGCCGAGCGCTCGAAGAATACTCGAAAGCGTGTTGTAAAACACCGTCGTGAAAATACCGATGAAAATAATGCGGATGTACAAAAGCGCGTCGTCAAAAATATCGGTCGGCGTACCCATCAGTGTCATGAGCGGGCGCGAGAAAATGAGACTTAACGCCGTGATGACCACAGCGCTCATAAAGCCGAGGTAGCCCGCGTTCATCACCGTGCGGCGCATGCCGCTTTCGTCGCCTGCGCCGAAGCGTTGCGAAATCAAAATGGAATACCCGTGCGTCAAACCGTTGATGAAACCAAAAATAAAGAAATGTACCGAACCCGTGGAACCCGCCGCCGCAAGCGCGTTGACGCCTACACCGCGGCCGAGCACCATAGCATCCGCCACAGAGTATAACTGCTGAAACACATTGGCAACAAGCAAAGGCAGTGCAAATGCCAACAAAAGCTTTACCGGGCTGCCCTTCGTCATATTGCGAACCACAAAATCGCTCCCTCCAAAAGACACTTTAATTACCATTATATCGGATAAAATGCTGCAATTCAATGCCCATATGTCGTTTTCGAGGGGTATAAACGCCGAATTTTCCTATTCTTTTTTGGCTAATTTGGCGCTATTTCGGCTTCAGTAACAAGCCGTGTAAAAAAGCAGCGCCATGCAAAAGCCGCACAGCGCCGCGTGAATTTTGTTCAATCAAACGATGTAATCGACCGCAACCGCCTTTTCGCGAACTGTCGCAACATAGGTCTTCACCGTGTTGCAGTGGTACGGGTCTTTCTGGTATTCTTCGAGCGCTTCGGGACTCTCGAGCGTAACGGTCAGGCAGACGTCAAAGGAGCGCTCGGAGTGGAGGAAATCCGCACCGGCTTCCACGTCAAGTGCCTGCGGCACGCGGCCCTTCATCGTCATAAAAAGATCGCGCAGCTTTTCGCACTGCTCCTTGGAATTGTCCTTGAGCTTGATCATTAAAACATGCTTTACCATTTGAAAAACTTCCTTTCGGATAAAATTATTGCATAGCTAAAGAAAACCATGGTTAAAAGTTTTGCTCAAGCTTTTTCAAAAGCTTGCAGGTTCTTAGGGCAGCGCCCTACATCGCTTTCCGCAGAAAGCGAAATCTTCTTGCGTTCGTAAAGTCAGGAAGGGAGGACGAAACTTCCGGTGGACGTTTCGTCCGAGGGAAACCCTACTAAGGGGTTTCCCTATAAACTTGTAACACAAGTTTATAAAAATCGAACCCAGTTTTCCCCGAAAGGCGGCCAAAGCCGCCTTTAAAAAATCGACTTATTCTATCTAACCCCCGAAACCGCCCTGTCGAGCGCGCCCAAGTCCTTGTGAATCCGCACATCGCGCAGACCGGCGGCTTCAAACAGCACCTTTACCGCCTGCCCCTGCGTCTCACCGATTTCCACGGCAAGCACGCCGTTCGGGTGCAATTTTTTCGCCCAAATATCGCAGATCGCGCGGTAGAAGATGAGGCCGTCCGCGCCGCCGTCCAGCGCCGTTTTCGGCTCTTTCTGCACTTCGCGCTGCAAAAGCGGCAGCTCGCTTGTCTCAATATACGGCGGGTTCGACGCGATGAAATCGAACCCATCCGGCAGCGTCTCCGCAAAAGCTTTATCTAACATGTCGCCCTTTACCGCCGTCACCGGCAGCTCCGGGTAACGCGCCAAATTCTCGTTTAAATAGTTGAATGCGCCGTCGTACAGCTCCACTTCCGTCACTTCGGCGTGTGCTTCCTTCGCGATGGAAAGCCCCACCGCACCCGTGCCGGCGCAAAGGTCAAGCCCCTTCGGCAAATTCTCGGTTTTCGACAAACGCTTGCACACTGCTTCCACCAAAACAGCGGTGTCCTCGCGCGGAATCAGCACGCCCTCTCCGCAGGAAAGCGTCAGGCTCATAAAGTCCCACTCGCCAAGCAGATATTGCAGCGGCTCGCCCGTTTTGCGCTTTTCGAGCGCGGAAAGCACCGCTTGCTCCGCTTCAGACTCCGCCGGCTTATCGCCGTGCAGCAATAACTCTGTGCGGTTCGCGCCGCAGAAATGCTCCAAAAGGCACGCGGCTTCAAACGTCGGGTCTTCCGTGACGGGTTCAAGCGCCGTTTTCGCTGCGCGGTACAGCTCGTTCAGCGTCATCGGATAATATCCTCGCCGTTTTCCGGGATAACCGCTTTCATCGCCGCAATAGCGGCTTCCATCATCTTGTCGGTCGGCTCTTTTACGGTCAAACGCTGAAACCACAGGCCCGGCGCCGCAATGATGCGCGTCAGCACGTTATCGTACTTGCCGCAAAGCTTGATGAGCTCATAACCGATGCTGACAACGATTGGCAGGCACAAGAGCTTACAGAATGTGCGCAGGAACGGATTGGAAAACGGAATGAAAAAGCCGATGATGATGCCGAGCAAAAGCATTAAGATCATAAAGCTGGAGCCGCAGCGCGGGTGGAAGCGCTTTTGCTTCCGCACATTTTCCACGGTGAGCGGCAGGTCGTTTTCATAGCAGAAAATCGTCTTGTGCTCCGCGCCGTGGTAGCGGAATGTGCGGTCAATCTCCGGCATTTTAGAGATGACAACAATGTACAGTACAAAAATGACGATACGTAAAAGGCCCTCAAACACCGAACGCCAACCACTGATGCCGTCGCCCGTGAGCATCATCAGCCCGTTAAAGAGCACCGCCGGCAAAAAGAAGAACAGCAGCACCGCAAGCGCCACGCCCAGCACACCGCCCACGGCGACGACCGCATTCATCACCTTGTCTCCGAATTTCTTTTCGAGCCACTTTTCAAATTTCGAGGGCTCTTCCTCTTCCTCGCCGCCCACTTTATCCGCCGAAAGCGTCAGCGCCTTCATACCGAGGCGCAGGGTATCCACCATAGAGAACACGCCGCGTATAAACGGCTTTTTCAAAATGGGGTATTTTTCGCGCAGCGACGGCGTGGAAACCTCCTCCGTTGTAATATTTCCGGCTTCGTCACAAAAAGCCGCTACGTTTTTCTTCGGGCCAACCATCAAAATGCCCTCAAGCAAGGCCTGCCCGCCGATAGATGTTACGCGTTTTGCCATTCTTTCTCCTTTTGCTTATAAACAATATTTAATCCTGTTTTCTCTCCACGACCTGCACCTGCGCGGTGGCGGTGGGAATCTGCGTTGTATTGGAAAGCTCGGGATTCATCTCAAGCTTTTTCATGGTCGGTATCGTGATGATGACCGTGGTGCCCATGCCTTCTTCGCTGTCAATATCAAGCGAGCCGGAGTGCAGCTCCATGATCTCATTTGCGACGGCGAGGCCGATGCCGTTGCCGCGCACATTTTGGTTTGCTTTGTAGAACTTCTTTTTGACGTTTGGCAGATGCTCCGCCGGGATGCCGCAGCCACTGTCCTTAATGATGACGCGGATAAACCCGTCGTCCTCATACGCGGAAACGCGCACCGTACCACCGGGATTCGTGTATTTCAAAGCGTTGTCGATGACGTTGATGAACACCTGCCGCAGGCGGTTCACATCGCCCAAAATCGGCGAAAGCATCGTGTCTTCCTCATCGTAAATGAGGTTTTTATGCTCCGTTCGCGCGCGGTCGGTGAACATATACACGGCCTCATCCAGCTCCGCCAAAAGATCGATCTTCTTGAGGATCAGCCGCATTCTGCCGCTTTGCATGCGGGAAAAATCCAGAAGCTCCTCCACCATGCCGGAAAGACGTTCTGCCTCGCGCACGATGACGTTCATGCCCTTATCATACGTTTCGCGGCCGATGCCGCCTGTTTGCAGCGTTTCCGCCCAACCCTTAATAGCCGTCAGCGGTGTGCGCAGCTCGTGCGAAACAGAGGAAATGAAGTCGTTTTTCATTTTTTCCGCTGTGCCAAGCTCTGCCGCCATGTCGTTGATGGAGTCGCACAGTGCGCCGAGCTCGTCGTCCTTCTCTTTCTTGACGCGCACGTCAAAATCGCCCTTTGCAATTTTTTCCGCCGTAGCATTGAGTTCCCGAATGGGCGTGATAATAGACCGCACAAAATAGATGCCCGAAAGCGTGACGAGCACCAAAATAAGCACGCCGATACCAATCAGGACCAGCACAACATACGTAATCTGCCGGTCTGCGCGCTCCATAGAGACGATGTACCGCACCGCGCCGAGCACCGCGCCGTTCGCGCCGCGCGCCACGCGCGAGACGGCCATGACCTTCTCGCCGCTTGCGAGCTTGCCGATCCAATAGCCGTACCCGTTTTCACTGTGCAAGGCGCTTTCAAAATCGGGCTTGCTCTGGTTTTGGTCCGGCGCAAAGCCGGAGGATGTAGACAAAATGCTGCCCGAACGCGAGACCGCCATGACCTCCATGAGGTCTTTATCCGGGAAATTTTCGGTGTAGCTTCTGGCTGCAGCGTTAAACTCGCTTACGGTTTTCATGCTGCCGGAAAGCACGGTGGGCAGCTCGTCGCTGCGGCCGATGAGCGTCATTTGTATGCCGTTATAGGCATAGCTCTGCACAACGAAAGAAAGCGCCGCAATACAGGCTGTAAATAATAAAATCATCACACCGAGGCTGTTAAACAGCCAGCGTCTTGCGATACCTTTTTTGAACACGCGCTTTCCTCCTTTCTGTGCTTCTTTTTGTAGTTACCAGTATTTTTAAATGGCTTGCCCTGCAAGTCATCAGAAAACCCATACAACTGGGTTTTCTGCGGTTCAACAGTCCACCGGACTGTTGAACCTACTTTCCTAGTTTTTTATTAGGCAAAAAGATTTCGTCGTCTGCGGACGACGCCTCAGGGCCTTGCCCCGAGACCCCATAAACTTTCTGAAGAAAGTTTAATCAAAGACTTCATTCGTTTGCTTTCACGCAACCTTTTAATTACTTATCCCACCGATAGCCGATGCCCCACACGGTGACAACATGTCTCGGGTTCGAGGGCTCGTCTTCGATCTTCATTCTCAATCTGCGAATATTCACGTCTACGATTTTTTCCTCACCGACATATCCGCTGCCCCAGACGTGCTTTAGAATTTCGGAGCGTTTTAACGCCTTACCGGCATTTGAGATGAAGTATTCCATGATCTGAAACTCCACCTGTGTCAGCTCCACGGGGTTGCCGTCTTTTGTGAATGAGCGGTTGCGCAGGTTCAGCACGAAGCGGCCGGAGCGCAGCTCTTCGGAGAAATTCGGCTCTGCGGCTCTCGTAAACTGTGCCACACGGCGGTAAACGGCGTCCACGCGCGCCACGAGTTCTGAGGGGCTGAACGGCTTCGTCACATAATCGTCCGCGCCCATCATCAGTCCCGTCACCTTGTCCATTTCCTGCGTTTTCGCCGTCAGCATAATGATACCGATGGTCGCGTTTTTCTGTCTTAATTCCTTACATACGGCAAGGCCGTCCAGACTGCCGGGCATCATGATGTCCAGCACGGCCACGTCAAAATCGCCGCCGGCCTGCTCGTACACGCGCAAGGCTTCCTCACCGCTTGCGGCTTCCACGCAGTCGTACCCCGCGCGCTTTAAATTGATGACCACAAACTCGCGGATATTCTGCTCGTCCTCTGCCACCAATATCTTTTTCATGTTCGTTTCCCCTTTCTGTCCCCCATTTTCAGTCTATATTTATTCCAGCACTTCAAATCCGCTTTGCAGCGTTTTTTCGTCGCTTTCCGCCATGGAATCGTCCAAAATGCGCAGCACATACACGCGCCCGGCGGAGCTGCTCAACAGAATATCTTCGTCATCCTGTTCTTTTTCCGCCCAGTCTTCCTCCGTATATACCCGAATGGAGAACTTATCCTCCCGGCCGAGATAATTGCCGTTAAAGCCGATCTGTGTATACGTAAAGAATGTCGCTGTGCGGGTCACGGTGTCATTTTGGCAGCCGTAGTTATCCTCGCTGCTCGGCAAAAACAGGTTGTAGTTTTCCGCCGTATTCAAAATACTCGTGCACACCGGCGTCAACGTGTTGTCCTGTAAGCTATACGTGTTCCACGTGATGACATACCCGGTGGAATCTGCCGTCGTTTCGCTGCCGTTTATCGTCAACTCCGCCGTTGGAATCTCCAAAATGCCGTCCTTATTCACATCGCGCGAGACCGCTGCGGCCGCCGTTGGCCGATCCGTCGCGTTTTCTTCGTTTGACAGCGGCGAAATGAGTCTGTCCGACGCTTCGTCATACCCAATGACCTGCGTCAGCATGCGCCCGTCCGCTTTCACGCCGTCCAGCACCGCTGCGCACCGCCAGGAATTTACCTGCGAAAAGCTTACGGAGGTGTAACGCGTCACCGCCGCATCGAGCGGCACGGTTTTGGAGACATACGGCTGGTCGCCGTCAAAGCGGTATAACCCGCCAAGCGCCATAATCTCCTCTCCGCTCGTCTGCGCTGCCTGCAAAACGAACAGCTCTTTTATATTGTCGCTGTCAAAATCCGTCAGCAGCATTTCGCTGTAAGAGACTGTTGTCATGGAGAATTCGCGGATCGTGTCTCCGTCCACATAATAAACCGAAACGCTTGCCGTCGCCGTGAGCGGATCTCCCCAGCCCACGATGATCTCGTCCATACCGTCGCCCGTCAGGTCACCGAAAAACACCTTGTCCACCTGCGTTGCCGCCGAGGTAAACCGCGCCATAGAGTTCCAAACACCGTCCGTGTTTTTCTTAAAAAATTCCAGCCGCGTGCCGCCCGCGTCGCCGTTTGCACAGAAGCTCACAACCTCCGAAGTGCCGCACCCGTCTAAATCGCGCGAGATGATTGCCGAGCGGTAATCGCCGTATTTCGGGTAAACAAGCGTCACGTCACCCACGCCGCCGCCCATCAGGGCATATATCGCTTCTCTGTCTGCCGTCGTCTTTGGCGGAGACATCAGCGCTTGCGCATCAAGACCCGTCAGTTCGCTGCACCCCGAAAAAGAAAGCGTCAAAAGCACGGCGAGCACCGCTGCAAAAAGTTTTTTCAGTTTTCCGCGCATCGCCGTCACCTCCTGCGCAAATTTATAATATCAATATAAGTATAGCATATCCCCCGCACCGCCGCAAGCAGTCAGGGGCGCTTTGGCGTCATATAAAAATTAAATTTCTGTGACAGCATTGAGAAACCGGCGCGCGCGTGGTAAAATGGAGAAAATATCTCGAAAGGATTCCGCATGAAACAAACAATGCACAATACCCGCGTGCGATGGGTGCTCGGCATTCTCATTGCACTCACGCTTGCGTTCATCTGGAGCAACTCCATGCAGAGCCGTGCGGTCTCCGGCGGCATGAGCAGCTCCTTAAAAGCGTGGCTCGAGCAGCTTCTGCACACGGAAATCAGTGAATTTTTACTGCGCAAGGCGGCGCATTTTTCGGAATACGGCCTTCTGGGTGTGGAATTTTCGCTTCTGCTCGGCCTGCAGTACGATAAAAACGGCAAAAATCTCCAGTGTGGGCGCAATCTTCTCGACTTTCCGCTCATCGGCATGCTGTGCGCCGTCACGGATGAGACCATTCAAATTTTCTCCGGCCGCGGTTCGCTTGTTTCCGATGTGTGGATCGACACCGCCGGCTTTTCGACCGGATTCTTTTTGACCGTTCTGCTCTTTCTTTTTATCAATCACTGTAAGAAAAGCCGGGTAACCGGCAACCGGAAAGGATAAATACCATGAAACAGCATATTTTAAAGAAGGTTCCCCTCTTCGTCACCGTGTCCGTTCTGCTCGCGTGCATCGTGTTTTCCGGCTGCGCGGGCCGCACCGTCATCACAGATGCGCAATTCAAGTCCGCCTGCGAGGCTGCCGACTGCGAAGTAACGGATGTTTCCGACCAGTTTGACAGCAGCGTCATCACAAAAGCGCTGACCGTTTCGGGCGATGATTACTCCTTAGGCTTTTTCACATTCGCTTCCACGGACAGCGCCAAAACGAACTACGCGCAGATGCTTTCAAGCGTCAGGACCTCCGAGGGCAAGGCGGTCGATTCCAGCGAATACAACCGCTACACGTATAAAGGCGACGACCTCACAACGGTGCTCTACCGCAACGGCACCACGATTCTTTTCGCCACCGGCGCGGATAAGGACACTGTAAATAAAGTCGTAACAGCATTGGGACTTTAACTTTTAAAGGCTCGTCGGCAAAACCGACGAGCCTTTAAAAATACCTGGTCATGCGGGCAGCGACGTTCGGGATGAATGTTTCCGCCCGCTCTGCTATATAAGCCGCCGTCAGCGCACCCGCGCCGACGTACTCCCCATACTCCGTAAACAGGCTGCGCGCCGCGATGCGCTCTGAAAACCGCACCGTCACGCACAGGAAAAACCGGCTGCCGATCCGCCCCAGCGCCGAAGAAAGAACATGGAGCGTGTGCACGGCACGCTCCACCGCATCCATCAAATGCCCCACGGTCTCAAAGCAAAACGTCAGCGGCACGGGCGGCGAAACGATACGAATGCCACCACCCCCTTTCCGTTCCCAAGGCACACCCGCAGGTGTATCTTAAACCAGTTTACGCCAAAGGCAGGTACACCGTGCCGATTTTTCTTTGAAACCTTGACATTTTCTTTTTACGTTCTGATCATTACCAAAGTTAGTTATCATCTGACATCGGTGAAACGCTGAACCGGCCGCGCCCCGATGTGACCCGTACCGTAAAGGAAATAGAGCAAAAAGACTACCTGCAAAAGACCGATTCCGAGGAAGACGGTCGCGTGACCTACATTTCCGCAACGAAAGCTTCAGCGGTAATGTAACCGGCATGTTAAGCACCGGCAAAACAGACGTCCCGTCAACAGCGGCACAGGCACATGCAAAGTCAGCACGCTCAGCGGCAGTATCCGCATTAAAATTGCAAAATAACGTAAAAAATCTCTCTCGGCCGCGCCGAGAGAGATTTTCAATTTCGAACCTTATTTTACTTTATTTCTGAACTTCGGTACCAACACGGTGGCGAGCACCCAGAACAACTCGTAGATGACGAGCGCAAATGCGGAAATCTGCTCCACGCCCGCAACGAACGTGAGGAACGCCACAAGCACAAAGCCGATGACGACCGCCGCGTTCTGCATGGCGACGATGAAGCTGATGTTCTTCTTTTCATCAATGCACGTGGAAACAAGGCTCATCATGGATTCCACACGACCCTTTGTGGCGGCATAGGCGTCCACGCGGTCCGCAGTGTCGTTCACAAGGTGGTCTGCCGGGCCGTCTTGGCCCGCACCGATGACATTCACCGCCGTGGCGTCAATGCCGAACAGGCGCGAAATGAACTGCGGCGTAAGGTTCGGGTCTGCCGAACGCAGAATGAGCGAAACGCCGTTCATTTCCATGTTCTGCAGCTCCGCTTTCTTCTTACGGTCTGCGTTATAGGTCAGGATGAACATGGCGTAAAGCTCGCCGCCCATTGCAATGTACAAGATCTGTCGGCTGCCCGTCGTGTACTGACTCTCCACATTTTGCTCCGGTGCTTCCACACCGTGCGCAGTCAAAAGCGTACGGGAGCCGATGAGCACCTCTTTGCCGTCCACCGTGCCCACAACGCCGTTTCCGGCCTCAAATGCGGCCTTTTCGACCTCCGGAAGCTCGCCCTCATGCTCGCTGAACACCTGCTCGAACACGCCGCAAAGCGGGCCGCCGAGCTGCTGCACCAACGTGCCGGCAGCCAAAACGGCTTCTTCAAGGCCCTCCTGCTTAAACGGCTTCACCCCGTTCAAAACGACCGTGCCGCGCGGGAAAAGCTCTGTGGAATCAACCAGAACGGCATTTACGGCGCTCATGCGCTTGATACCTTCATAGCCGGAGACCATCGCGCCGCGGCGGCGCAGACGGTGGGAAAGACGGCTCACCGGCAGGTTTACGGCCAGCATGTTCATCACCGCTACACACACGCAGCAGGAAGCCGCCAAAGCCGTAATGGCAAGGGACGCATCCTTCGTGATGACAAGCGCCACCACGCACAGAAGCAGCGAGGAAATAAGGCCCACCGGCGCCAAAACCTGCGAAGAGGTCTCTGCCGGGTCCGGCTCATAGGAAATTTGTAAGAAGCGCTTTAAGAAGCCCGTTTTCTGCTGATACGCGATTGCAGGCTGCGAAATGACGGAGGAACCCGCCATTTTTAAAGACGTGTTGTAATCGTCAAATACGCGCACCGCATATTTCTGCTCGCGGGAAGACACAAAACGGAAATTCGAGTGGATGCGGCGCAGCATCGTCAGCTTGCCGACGGTATTCAGGAACAGAATACCCGCCGCAATACCGGCGTAAAGGTGGATTTTACCCATGCTGAGCGCAGCCGGCGCAAACAGCGTGCAGAGCGTCTGCACAAAAACCGCCACACAAGCTACCGCAGCGGCAGAATCCGAATTCGCGCGGAACTCAAACAGTGCCTTCAGACCGTTTAAAATCGTTTTCGCGCAGAAGCCGATGGCCACTAGCAGCAGCACAAGCGATAAGATGGTGTAGCCCACTGCACCGGCGGTCTCCGTGTTATTGGCATTGAAGCCGGATTCCGCAATGAGCGACGCCAAAATGAGCACTGCAGTGCTCACGCCCGTTGCAAGCATGCGGATTGTCAGTTCGCGCATCGTCGTGCGCAGGTCGTGCGCCACGCTCTTTGCGTCTGCCGGGCCGGTGTAATCGTCGATGAGCTCGTCGCTGTTTTCGGCGGCTTCCGTGTTTTCGGGCGCTTCGTCCGGCTTTTCCGCAAAGCGAATTTTAAAGCGGTGCGCACCGGCCGCACTGACGTTCTCGTCGTCGGAATACACGCGTGCTTCGCTCAGCAATGCACTTTGCAAAACATCCGCGTTGATGATGTGCACCGGCAAGTCGCGCTTTCTGTACTGCGTCACGTCCGTTACCGGCACGGAGATCTTCTGCTGCGCAGGCTCTGCCGCTTCTTCGCCGGCGTTCTCGGCGCTTTCCGCAGCCTGCACATTTTCCGCTTTCGGCGCTTGTGCTTCGGGCAGCTGCTCGCCGGAAGCAATGTCCATGCCTTCTTCCGCCTGCGGCTCTTCCTCCGGCTCCGGGCCATTGCTTGAAATATCCTTAAACGCCATCTCGGGCGCGTCACTTTCTTCCGTTTTCGGCGCTGCCGCAGCCTGCTGCTCGGCATTTTGCACCTGTGCAGCCTGCTTTGCCGCGTTTTCCGCCTGCACAGATTCCAGAATGCGGCGCACGGAATCCTCGCTCACCTCCGGCACCACCTTTGCCTGCTGCAAACCAAACGTCTCATTTTCAAGGTCAAGCTTAATCTCCATCGTGTGCGTCTGCGCGTCCTGCAGCATCGCCGTCTGGAAATTCTGCACCTTGTCCTTCGTCTTTTTGTTTTCCGGCACCACAGCGTTCGGGTCATTCATCGCAACGGAGACCGGCACCGGGGCCACAATGCCCAACTCGTCTTCCACAGCGGAAAGATCCACACCGGCCGTCTCTACGGCCTCGGCCACACGACGGCGACGCTCTTTCTGCAGGCGCTCAAAGTCCTTTGCCACTTCGTCGTCAAGCTCCGCGGTGTTCTCGTCAAACAGCTTGCGGTATCCCTCGTCCTGCGTGGAAATCTCCCCTGTGGCATCGAACCCGCGGGTGTATTCGTCAATCGGTTTTAACTGGATGCCGTAGTACATGTCTTCGGCTTCGTTAAAAACCTCTTTCTGCTTCTTTTCGCGGCGGCGCGCCCAAAAACCTTTTTTCTCTTTCTTCTCTTTTTTGTTCTTCTTTTTCTTTCCGGGCTCTTCTTCCTCCTCGTAGGTATCCCACGGGGAGTCTTCTTGAACCTCCACCGGCTGCGGTTCCGCTTCCGGCGCGGGCTGTGCTACCTCTGCCGAGGCTTCCTCTACGGGCTGCTCCGTTTCAGGCTCCGTCACAGCGTCGGGTTCTCCCGTCACCCCGGGCGTTGTTTTCTCCGGCTCTTCCGGCGTATTCGGCTCTGCCGCATAAGCAGGTTCCACAGAGTTCTGCGCAAAACTCAGCGCACGCGCACCGTGCAGAAAGCTGAACTCCCCCGTTTCTTCCGGCGCGCCGTTGGCTTTCGCCTTGCGCTCCGCTTCCAATATCTCGTCCACCGAGAATTTGCTCTCATCGTTCATGGTTTTGGGTCCTTTCTTTTTCGCCTCAGCCCTTGGCCTTGATGCCCGCGCGCTGCCGCGCAATCTCATAGCAAAGCACGCCGCAGGCCACCGAAGCGTTCAGCGAATTGATTCTGCCCTTCATCGGCAGAGAAACGATAAAATCCGATTTTTCTTTCACAAGTCTGGACACGCCGAAGCCTTCGGAGCCGACAACAAGCGCTGCCGGGCCGGAGAAATCGGTTTGGCACCAATCCGTGCCGTCCATATCCGCGGCGTATACCCAAACGCCGCGCGCTTTGATCTCCTCAAGAAATACCGCAATATTCGTCACACGCGCCACGGGGACGTATTCCACCGCGCCCGCAGAAGCCTTGCCGACCGCCGCCGTAAGGCCAACGCTGCGGCGCTTCGGGATAACAACGCCGTGTGCGCCCGCGCATTCCGCCGTTCTGAGAATCGCGCCGAGGTTATGCGGATCCGCAATCTCGTCGCACACAAGGATAAACGGCGGCTCATTTCGGCTTTCCGCCAGCGCAAAAATATCCTCCACCTCGGAGAACGCGTGCACCGCCGCCATGGCGATGACACCCTGGTGGTTTTCGCCGCCGCACATGCCGTCCAGCTTACGGGAATCCACTTCCTTTACAGGGATGCCCGCCTGCTTTGCCATGCGGAGAATGGACGATACCGAACCGTTTTTCTCCCCGCGCCGCACAAGGATGCTGTCGATGGGTCTGCCCGCTTTAAGCGCCTCCGTAACGGCATTGCGCCCTGCTATGACATCTCTTTCTCTCTCGTTTTCCATGAACAAACCTATTCCTTTCCGCGGCTTCAGAACACGTCTGCGGCCGAAATTCGCAATACTATCGCAGTATATAGTAGATTATAGCATACTTATATTTGCCATTGCAACCGAAACGCGCAATTTAGCGCGGTTTTTGCAGGCGGTTTTTGCGCCTAAAACCGCCGTGTTTTTGGGCAGTTTTTTCGCCGCGCTCTTTTCGTCATTTTGACGGTGCTTTTGCGTGTTCATTTTGCTCGGCATAATTATTCATTCTGGTTGCATATCTTCTCACATCTTGCTGTATATGAGCCGGCCTTTACATTTATACAATCTGTAATATGCACGGCAGAAGTATACACACAGCGAGCTTTCCACAGCGTTTTCCGTTTAAGCTGTGGAAAACTCTGTGGAAAGTGTTAAAAACCCGCTTTCGGTGCTCTTTTTACTTTCCACAGCTTTTCACAATGTAAAATATTATGTAAACTATTCCGTCGAAAATGCCGCTTTTTACCGTTTTTTCACAGAATACTCACTATAAACCGTGTGTAAAATTTGCGTGAAAAGCCTTGTGTTTGCCCGAAAAAATGTCCCTATATATGGTGTTTTCACGAAAAACAGCGTTTTAATTCCAAATTAGAACGATTTAGGCGAAATCTTAGGCGGCGAGATTTTCCGTTTAAGCACATTTTGTGAAAAAAAGCAAGGCGGCAGGCTTTACACGGTTGTTTTTTCACCTAAAATCGTGTAAAATGAAAATAGCGAGCAGAAAGACACCGGAAAGCTGCGCACTTTTTAGACGTGTCCCACAAAAAAGCGGGGCCGCACAAACCGTAAGCCACGGCAATTAAAACAAAAGACATTTTTCGGATAAACATGCACTGTATACAACTATTCAGAAAAGAGGAACCCAAAATGCGTGAAGATATTTGCTCTATACCGATCAGTGAAATTTTCGAGCCGAAGGACGGCTGCCCGTTCTGCCGCATGCGCGACATGCTCGAGGACCGCATGGCCACCTACATTACCGGCGCGGCCATGATGGAGCCCGACGTGCGCGTGGAAACGAACCGTCTCGGCTTCTGCCACCAACATTTTGAGCAGATCTTACAGCGCGGCAGCCGCCTGTCCGTCGCCCTTATTCTCGAAAGTCTCTTAGACGAAGCCGGCAAAGATATCCTGCCCGAGGATGACAAGCTCGCGCCGAAAAAAATTCTCGCCGCCGCAGATCGCCGTGCGCACAGCTGCTTTGTCTGCGAAAACGTTGAGAAAAACATGCAGCACCTCAGCGCCACGGTTATCAAGCTCTGGCAGAGTGAGCCGGAGTTCCGCACACTGTACAGCGAGCAGACGCACATCTGCCTGCCGCATTACAGCTTCATTTTGGCTGCTGCGCAGAAAATGCCGCGTAAAAACTTTCAGCCGTTTGCGGCAGAAACCAAGCGCCTTGCAAAAAACTATCTCGATACCGTCAAGGCCGACACCACCCATTTCTGCCGCATGTTCGATTACCGCAATGCGGGCGGCGACTGGGGCAATTCCCGCGATGCCATTGAGCGCGCCATCACGTATCTGACGAGCCGAGAGCCCACCGTCACCACCAAAACGGAAGGCAAAAACCGTTGATGCGCTTCACCCCGCCCGATGGCGTTTTAAACCTCGCCCAAACGCTCGACTGCGGGCAGTCGTTCCGCTTTTATCCCGTCACGCTCGAAAACAACATTCCCGCATGGCGCGGTGTGGCATTTTCCCGCGGGCTGACCGTCTATCAAGATGAAAATAACGACCTCGTTTTAGACTGCATCGAGCAGGAATTTCGTGACATTTGGTTTGATTATTTCGATTTTAACACAGATTACAAAAAGTCCCGCGAAGTGCTTTCCGCTCTGCACCCCGCGCTGAAAGAAGCAGCCGAATTCGCGGGCGGCATCCGCATTTTAAAGCAAGAGCCGTTTGAGGCGCTGTGCTCGTTCATCATCTCGCAGAACAACAACATTCCGCGCATCAAGGGCATTATAGAGCGCTTGTGTCTGCATTTCGGCGAGCCGTTTCCTTATCATAACGAGACCCGCTACGCATTCCCGACACCGAAAAAATTGGCCTCCTGCACGCCGGAAGACCTCGCTCCGCTGCGCGCGGGCTTTCGCGCGAAATATCTCATCGATGCCGCAAAGCGCATCGCTTCCGGCGAGATCGATTTAGAAGCCGTGCGCAAAATGCCTCTTCCCGATGCCAAAGCAAAATTGCAGACGATTTCAGGCGTCGGCCCAAAAGTCGCGGACTGCGCTTTGCTCTACGGACTGCACCGCACGGAGTGCTTCCCGATGGACGTGTGGATGAAGCGCGCCGTATCGCTTTTGCCGAGACTTTCCCCCGCAGATTTCGGTGAAAACGCCGGCATCGCGCAGCAGTATTTATTCCACTATGTGCGCATGCACCCCGAGCTTTTCAAATAAATAATTCGTCCGGGACCGGCGGCAGGTCATCGGGTATCGCCGCCATACTTCTTTTTATGATCTTCGCCATTTCTTCCGGCGTTTCCGGGCAGCCGTACAAAAGCCACTTGCGCGTCACGGCAAAGTACCCCGCTTTCACAAATTCAAAATGATATTCCATGCAGTGCTCGCTCTCGATGCCGAGCCGCCGAAAAAAAGGCTTGAAGACGTTTTCAAACAGCGTCTGATAGCCTTTTTCCACTTCTGCCGTGCCGAATTTCTCAAAATACGCCCGGTAAAAAGTCCTGTCGCGCTTTGCCTCGCGCAGCGTCGCCGCCACATATGCTTCGGAGAAGATATTCGGGTCGCCGTGCATCTCTTCGTGTATCCGCTCTACGGACTCCATCCATTTCTCCTCTACGATCGCTGTTATTAGCGCGGGTATGTCCGCATAGTGTAGGTAAAACGATGAGCGGTTGATGCCCGTCGCCTCACAAATTTCCCGCACGGAAATTTGATTTGTTTTTTTATTGAGCACCATTTTCGTAAACGCCTTGCGGATGCGCCGGTCGGTCTCCGCAAAGCCGCATTCGCCTGCAAAAGTCGAAAATCCCCTCTAAAAATCAACTGAATTTTCATATTCTGTCCATGACTTTTCCCCTCGCTTCTGTTATACTTTAATATAGAAACCAACGCAGTATAAGGAGACGGTACGATGGGCGCATTTGTAGAATTTGAAAATGTATCGAAAATTTATAAAACCGGCGACGTAGAGGTGCACGCCTTAACCGATGCAAGCTTTGAAATTCAAAAGGGCGAATTCTGCGTCATCGTCGGTGAATCCGGCGCGGGAAAAACGACGCTTTTAAATATCCTCGGCGGCATGGATACGCTGTCTAAAGGCACCGTCCGCATGGACGGACGCGACATCAGCCACTTTAACCGCACCCAGCTTGAAAACTATCGACGCTATGACATCGGCTTTGTCTTCCAGTTTTATAACCTTATCCCGAATTTAACGGCGCTCGAAAACGTGGAAATTGCGGCACAGCTGTGCACCGATGCCATCCCCGCCGAAGACGTGCTCCGCGCCGTCGGTCTCCATGACCGCATGCAAAACTTTCCCGCACAGCTCTCGGGCGGTGAACAGCAGCGTGTTTCCATTGCCCGCGCACTTGCCAAAAAACCGAAGCTTCTTCTGTGCGACGAGCCCACCGGCGCACTCGATTACGAGACCGGCAAATCTATTTTAAAGCTTTTGCAGGATACCTGCCGCCGCGACGGCATGACCGTCGTCATCATCACGCACAATGCGGCGCTTGCCGCCATGGCAGACCGCATCATACGCGTAAAAAGCGGCCACATTTACTCCGTTCGCATGAACGAGCACATCACGCCCGTGGAACAGATTGAATGGTAACGCGAAGGGAGCCGGAAAACGCATGACAAAAGCACTCAGAAAAAACACGCGGCGCAGCATTTCGGGCAGCCTTGGGCGGTATATCGCTATCCTGCTCATCATTATGCTGGGTGTGGCGTTTCTCACGGGTCTGCGAGATACCCGTCCCATCATGTCCGCCACCGAAACCGCCTATGTGAAAAATACGAAACTCTACGATCTTCGCCTCATCTCCACCATCGGCTTTGATGCGGACGACGTTGCCGCCGTGCAGAAAGCCGACGGTGTGGTTGCCGCCGCAGGCAGTGTGAATGCCGATTTCATCTGGCAACACGACAACAAAGAGCGCGTTTACCGTGCACATATGCTGACAGATAACATCAACGAGCCTGTGCTCACTGCCGGACGTATGCCTGAAAACGGCAGTGAGTGCCTTATAGATTCCAGTCGCTTTTCGGAAGACATGATTGGACAAACGATCGAAATTTCAGACTCCAACGACGAAGATACGAAGAAAAACTTCAAATACAGCACCTACACCGTGGTCGGCCTTGCAGATTCTCCGCTGTACATCCACACGCTGCGCGGCACCACGTCGCTTGGCGACGGCACGCTGCAGGGCTTCGTTCTCATCCCGGAGGACGGCTTCGATTTCGAGTATTACACAGAATTATACGTTACCTGCACCGATGAATTCCCGCTATACAGCGACGATTACGACGATTACATCGATACGTTCTCCGATACTGTCGAAGCCGCCGCCACCGCTTCCGTCAACGCGCGTTTTGATCGTCTCACGTCCGACGGCAAAGCCGAAATTTCAGACGCCGAGAACGAACTGAACGACAAAAAAGCCGAAGCCGAAACGGAGCTTGCCGATGCCAAAGCACAGCTTGACGATGCAAAAGAGACCATCACCTCCGGCGAAGCGGAGCTTGCCGACGCGAAAAAGCAATTGGACGATGCCAAAGCACAGTTGGATGCAGGCGCAGAGCAGATTCAGCCCGGCTTCACTTCGTGGGAAAGCGCCCTGCAAAGCGGCTTTGACGCATATTACAGCGGCAAGCAGCAATTAGAGGATGCCCTTGCGGAGGGTCAGGCGCAGATCGACGCCGGTTACGCACAGCTGCAGGAAAACGAAAAGCTCTACACTGAAAAATATGCCGAATTCACATCCGGCAAAGAGCAGTATGAAGCGGGTCTTGCCGCCGCAAAGGACGCCCGCACACAAATCGACGCCGCACGCGCCGACTTAAACGAGAAAAAAGCGCAGCTCACGGCGGGCTTTGCCGCACTCGACGAAGCGCAGGCGCAGCTTGATGCCGTAAAAGATACGCTCGACCCGGCAGAAGCCGAAGCGCAGCAAACGGCGCTCGATATGCAGCGCGCCGCTTTGAATCAAAATCAGACGCAGCTCGACGATGCCGAAGCCGTATTAAACGAACAGGATGCCGCCCTCACCGCGCAGGAAGCGCAGCTCACAGAGACCGGCCAGCAGCTCGATGAAGCCGAAACCGCTCTCTCGCAAATGCGCACGTTGCTCGATGTCGGCCAAAACGATTACACCGACGGCATAGCACAACTTGACTATCAGAGAAAAACGCAAACCGCAAAGCTTGACGAAGCGTATAACTCGCTCATCACGTTTCAAAACGGCATCAAAGAGTACAACGAGGGCCTCTCTTCGTACAACGACGGCGTAAAAGAGCTCGCCGACGGCAAAGCCGAATACGAAGACGGCCTTAAAGACTACGAGGACGGCAAAAAGGAATTTGACGAGCAAATTTCCGACGCCGAACAGAAAATCGCCGACGCCAAGCAAGAGCTCGCCGATTTAAAGAAGCCGGAGCTCTACGTTTTAACGCGCGACGCAAACGCCGGCTACGTCTCGTTTGAAAGCGACTCCACCATCGTCGAAAAGCTCTCGGGGCTCTTCCCCATTTTCTTCTTCCTCATCGCGGCGCTCGTCTGCTCCACCACCATGACCCGCATGATCGACGACGAACGCACACAGATCGGCACGCTCCGCGCGCTCGGATACAGCCGCGGCTCCATCCTCGCAAAATACCTGCTCTATTCCGGCAGCGCCGCCGCACTCGGCTGTGTCATCGGCTATTTTGCGGGCGGCTATGTTTTCCCGTTCGTCATCTGGACGGCCTACGGCATGCTGTATAGCATTCCGGGTTTCGTCATACTGTATGACCCCGTGCTGTTTGTCATCGCGCTTGCGGCGTCGCTTTTATGCTCGGCGGGCACCACATATTTAGCCCTGCGCATCGAGATGCAGAACATGCCCGCAAACCTCATCCGCCCGAAGACCCCGGCCGCCGGCAAACGCATTTTCCTCGAGCGCATCACGCCGCTGTGGAAGCGCCTGAAATTCCTGCACAAGGTCTCCCTGCGCAACATTTTCCGCTTTAAAAAGCGCATGATTATGATGATTCTCGGCATTGCGGGCTGCACCGCGCTGGTGCTCACCGGCTTCGGTATCCATGATTCCGTCGCGAACATTGCAAACTTCCAGTTTGATGATATTCAAAAGTACGATGTCAGCGCCCAGTTCTCCGATACGCTGACCGAAGATAAAATCAACGAAGTCGAAAGCGACCACAAATCGGAACTTGACGCCGCCACCGCCGTGCAGATGACCTCCGGTGACGTCACAGGCGACAGCATCACAAAATCCGCTTACATCGTTGCGTCCGACGACCCCGCCATCACCGACATTTTCGATCTGCATATCGACGGCAAGACCGTACCCTACCCCGGCAAAGGCGAAGTGCTGCTCACCGAAAAACTCGCCGAACTCACCGATATCAAAACCGGCGATACCGTCACCGTCTCCGTTTCGGATACGGAAAAAGCCGAGCTCAAGGTCGCGGGTTTAGTTGAAAACTACGTGCAAAATTACCTCTACATGACGGGCGAAACGTACGCCATGGTCGCCGATAAGGGCTACGAGCCGAAAACGCTCCTGCTGCGCGTAAACGACAGCGCAGACGAATATGCGCTTTCCGCCGCACTCTCCAAAACGGACGGCGTATCCTCCGTTTCCGTCGTCACCGATACGCGCAATATGATCGACCGAATGATGCAGAGCCTCAACTATGTCGTCGCGCTCGTGCTCATTTCCGCCGGCGCACTCGCGTTCATCGTCCTGTTTAACCTCGGCAACATCAATCTGACCGAACGCGTCAGGGAAATTGCCACCATCAAGGTGCTCGGCTTCCATTCCGGGGAAACCGGCGCGTATGTGTTCCGTGAAAATATCATTTTGTCCATGATGGGCATCGTCGTCGGCCTGCCGCTCGGCGTTCTGCTGCACACATTTGTGCTCATGCAGATCCGCGTCGATATGGTCTCTTTCAAAGCTGTCATCGCACCCGTCAGCTTCCTTTTGACCGTTATCATGGTCGTGCTGTTCACCGTCATCACCGACCTCGTCATGCGCAAGAAAATCGCCAAAATCGATATGGCGGAATCCTTAAAATCGATCGAATAAAGAAAAGCTGCACCGCACTACTGCGCGAAAAAACGGAGTAAACATTTTTCGTAAAATTCTTGCCGCAGCTCCCTCGGTTTTCTCCGTTTTGAACTATTATGAAGCGAGCGAAAATCCTGTATAATAGAAACCGTTAAATGGTTTATATTGGAAACGCACATTCCTCCCGAATGATAACGAACAACACATTGGCAGGCTCTTTATCAAAGTGCCGCTTTCAGTTTATCATTCAGGAGGAATTTTTATGCCCAAAAACAAAGTACAGGACGCCGTTTTCACCGCTATCATGGCTATTATCATGGTCTACGGCATGATTGTCTACAATGTCGCGCTGAACACTGGCGGTGTCACAAGCGAAACCTTTCTGCTTGCCCTGCATGAACTGCCCATTATGGCGCCGATCGCGTTTATTCTGGAATTTTTCGTCGTCGGCAAGCTTGCAAAGCGCCTCGCATTTTCGTTCATGAAACCTACAGACCGCCCGCAGTTCATCACCTATGCCGTTTCCATCTGCATTTGCTGCATCATGTGTCCTATCATGAGCCTGATTGCGACCATGCTTTTTAAAGACACCCACACCTTCGGCACGTTTATTCAGACATGGGGCATGAACTTCCCGTGTGCCGTGCTGTGGCAAATGTTTTACTGTGGCCCGCTCGTCCGCCTGATTTTTCGCTTGATTTTCAGGGAAAAGAAAAGTAAATAAGCATAGAAAAAATTCTCCCTCGGCTCTACAGCCAAAGGAGAATTTTCTTTATCCCGGCAAAATTTCCGCCAAAATCGCGTTGGAGACCAAAAAGCCCTCCGCGGTCAGCGAAATTCGCTCGTGATCTGCATGTATCAGATTTTTCGGCAAGTGCTTACAACCTTCCAGAACCCCGTCAAACAGCGCACCGCCGTTTTCAAATCGTGTCTCGCAAATCTTTCTTTGCAGCCCCTCGGTCAGCCGGAGCGACAGCATCGCAAATTCCGAAAAACCGCCGCCGGCGCCGTCGTCTGTGGGTGCATTGCCGTTAAAAAAGCCCTCTAAATCGCGTGGGAAATAAAATCGCCTGCCCTCCATAAAGGAGTGCGCCGCGGGACCGAGTCCCAAGTATTCCCCGCACCGCCAATACTGCAAATTGTGTCGGCTCTCTTTGCCCGGCCGCGCAAAATTGCTGATCTCATACTGGTCGTACCCGTGCTTTTTAAGCTCGTTTACGGCAAACAAATACTGGTCTGCCGTGCCGTCCTCATCGGGCAGATTAAGCTCTTGCTTTGCAAACGGCGTACCGGGCTCTATCTTTAAAATATACGCGGAAACATGGTCGGCCTCGAGTGCCGCGCAAAAATCGATCGAGCTTTTCAGTGTCTCCAAGCTCGAGTTCGGCAGGCCGAGCATCAAATCGACCGAAACATTATCGATGCTCGCTTCTCTCGCCGCTTTCACCGCTTCCCGCACGGTTTCCGCCGTGTGCCTGCGGCCGAGAATTTTCAATTCCGCCTCATTTGCGGACTGCATACCCATTGAAATACGGTTGAACCCGCCGCGTTTCAGCGTTTCAAAAAACGAAACGTCTACATCCGCCGGGTTGCACTCCGTCGTGATTTCCGCGTTTTCGGCAACATTAAACTGCTCTTTCACTTTTTCGAGCACGCGGCACAGTCTTTTCGCACCGAACACACTCGGCGTGCCGCCGCCAAAATATACCGTATGCAACAGCCGTTCGCCGTATTTTTCACCGCACACTGCAAGCCGCGCACACAGCGCCGCCAAATAGCGGTCAAATACGTCGTCTTCTTCCGGCCGCGCGGAGTAGAAATCGCAATACGGGCACTTGCTTTTGCAGAACGGAATGTGGATATACAGCGAAACCGGTTTATTCATCAAGCTTCAGAACCGCCATAAACGCCTCCTGCGGTACTTCTACCGTGCCCAGCTGACGCATGCGCTTCTTGCCTTCCTTCTGTTTTTCCAGCAGCTTCTTTTTACGGGTGATGTCACCGCCGTAGCACTTCGCCAAAACGTCCTTGCGCATCGCTTTAACGGTCTCACGCGCGATGATCTTGCCGCCGATGCACGCCTGCACCGGCACCTCAAACAACTGGCGCGGAATTTTCTCCTTCAGCTTTTCCACCATCTTGCGGGCGCGCGGGTATGCCTTTTCCGCGTGGATGATAAACGAAAGCGCGTCCACCACTTCGCCGTTCAGCATAATATCCAGCTTCACAAGCTCGCTCTTGCGGTAGCCGATGAGCTCATAGTCAAACGACGCATAGCCGCGCGTGCGGGATTTCAGCGCGTCAAAGAAATCGTAGATAATTTCATTGAGCGGCAGCTCATAGTGAATATCCACACGGTCGGTGTCAATGTATTTCATATCCTTGAAAATACCGCGTCTGTCCTGACAAAGCTCCATGATGTTACCCACAAATTCTGTCGGGGAGTAAATGTGCGCGTTCGCAATCGGCTCCTCTGCCAGTGCAATGTGCGAGGGATCAGGGTAATTCGTCGGGTTATCGATGGAAAGCTTTGTGCCGTCCGTCTTTGTAATGTGGTACACAACGCTCGGCGCGGTTGTGATGAGGTCAAGGTTATATTCTCTCTCCAGACGCTCCTGAATGATCTCCATGTGCAGCAGTCCCAAAAAGCCGCAGCGGAAGCCGAAGCCGAGCGCCACGGAGGTCTCCGGCTCAAACGTCAGCGCCGCGTCGTTCAGCTGCAATTTTTCGAGCGCATCTCTAAGGTCTGCATAGTGTGCGCCGTCTGCCGGGTACACGCCACAGAAAACCATCGGCTGCACCGCACGGTAACCAGGCAGCGGCTCTGCCGCCGGTCTGTCCGCCAGCGTAATGGTGTCGCCCACGCGCGCCTCGCGCACGTTTTTGATCGATGCCGTAATGTAGCCGACTTCGCCCGCGGAAAGGCTCTTTGCGGGCTCCAAAGACGTCGCGCGCAGAATGCCGCACTCCACCACGGTGAACTCACTGCCCACCGCCATCATGCGGATGGTGTCGCCGGGGTGCACCGTTCCCTCTTTAATACGCACATACGCGATAACGCCGCGGTATGCGTCATAGTAGGAGTCGAAAATCAGTGCGCGCAGCGGCATGCCCGGGTCGCCCTGCGGTGCGGGAATATCCGTCACGATTTTCTCCATAACGGCTTTGATGTTGAGGCCCGTTTTCGCGCTGATGCGCGGCGCGTCCTCTGCCGGAATACCGATGACGTCCTCAATCTCCGCCGCAACCTTGTCCGGGTCCGCGGAAATCAGATCGATCTTGTTCAATACCGGTACGACCTCAAGGCCTGCGTCCACCGCAAGGTACGTGTTTGCAAGCGTCTGCGCCTCAATGCCCTGAGAAGCGTCCACCACCAGCACCGCGCCCTCACAGGCCGCAAGTGAGCGGGAAACCTCGTAGTTAAAGTCCACGTGACCCGGGGTATCGATAAGGTTGAACGTATATGCCTCGCCGTCGTTCGCGCGGTAAACGAGCGTCACAGCATGCGCCTTGATGGTGATGCCGCGCTCGCGCTCCAGATCCATGTTGTCGAGGATCTGGTCTTCCATGTCGCGCTTCGCGACCGCCTCGGTCTGCTCCAAAATGCGGTCGGCAAGCGTGCTTTTGCCGTGGTCAATATGTGCAATGATGCTGAAATTGCGAATTTTACTCTGTTCCAAGCGTGATTCTCCTCTTTAGAAGTATACATAGTTAAGTATAGCATTTTCGCGGCGTTTGCGCAATGACTGCTTTTGAAAAAGTCCGCATTTTAAGGTGCTTCACACCTTGCGCTTTTCTGCCTAAACGTGGTATCATAGAAAAGACAAAACCACGCGTATACGTGGTTCCATAAGGAGAACCGATATGCCGAGATTTTTTACATCTGCCGTGCAGTTTGACGAAGCCGCGTCCGTAGGCTCTGCCGTCATAGACGGTGAAGACGGCCGCCACATCGCCCGCTCCCTGCGCATGCACACGGGCGACGCCCTCACGCTTTCGGACGGTGCCGGCACCGACTACACAGGCGAAATTGAAAGCATCACGAGCGATACCGTCATGGTGCGCCTTACCGATAAATTTAAAAACAGAAGCGAGCCCACCCTGCGCGTCACGCTGTACCCCGGTATGCCGAAGGCCGATAAACTGGAGCTCATCACGCAAAAAGCCGTGGAGCTCGGCGTCACGAAGATTGTGCCCGTTTTGACTTCCCGCAGCGTTTCCCGGCCGGACGCAAAATCCGTTTCAAAAAAACAAGAGCGTTTGCAGCGCATCGCGCTTGAAGCCGCAAAGCAGAGCGGCCGCGGCATCATCCCGGAAATCGGTAAAATGACCGATTTAGAGTCCGCGCTCAAAACCGCACCCGGCAAAAAGATTTTATTCTACGAAGGCGGCGGCGAAGCACTCGGCGCGCTCATCTCCCCCGATGCGGCCGAAGTTTCCGTCTTCATCGGCCCGGAGGGCGGCTTTGACGCTGCCGAAGTGCAGCTCGCTAAACAATACGGCGCTACACCCGCCACGCTCGGCCCACGCATTTTAAGAACAGAAACTGCACCGCTTGCGGCGCTTTCCGTTTTAATGTACATCACGGGGAATATGCAATGAAAACAGTATTAGTCACCGGCGCGTCGGGTGAGATCGGCGCTGCCATCGCAAAAGAATTCGCCGCCGCAGGTTACGCCCTCGCGCTCCACGGCGCAAAGCACATTAAAAATGTAAATCAACTTGCCGAAACTTTCAAATCAAACGGCATCGAAGCCTATCCCGTCTGCGGCGACCTTTCCGACCCCGCCGCATGCGAGCGCGTGTGGGCGGACACCGAAAAAAAACTCGGGCATATTGACGTTCTCGTCAACGCTGCCGGAATCTCGCTCGTCGATTTTTTCGACACCATGACGCCCGCACAGTGGAAAACTTTGTGTGACACGAATCTGTCCTCCGCCGTTTACCTCTCGCAATGCGCGTCCCGCTCCATGATCCGCCAAAAATCCGGCGCTATCGTCAATGTCTCGTCCATTTGGGGCGTGAGCGGCGCGGCAATGGAAGTCGCATATTCCGCCGCCAAGGCCGGTATGCTCGGGCTCACCCGCGCACTGGCCTTGGAGCTCGCCCCGTCGAACATCACCGTCAATGCCGTCGCACCCGGCTATATCGATACCAAAATGAACGCCCATTTGTCCGAAGACGAGAAAAAAGCGCTGTGCGAGGAGATTCCCCTCGGGCGCGCAGGCACCCCGGCAGAGGTCGCCGCAGGCGTCAGATTTTTAGCCGAAAGCCCGTACATTACCGGCGAAACGCTCGTCATTTCGGGCGGCTGGCGTTAAGGAGAATATTTACCATGTCCAAACAAATCGATGCTTATTCCTTCGCACTCGGCGTGTGCGAGACATTCTGCGAGGTTGTCCGTGCCGGCGTAAAGCGCATCGCGCTCAGCCACCCGTTCACAGAAGACGAACTTCAAAACGCACTCGGTGCAGATTTTCTCCCCGCGTGTGAAGCAGTTGCCCGAAAGTACGGCTGCAAAGCGTATTATTTAAAAGAACCGCTCGTCACCGACCTTTTCCCGATCTCGTTGAACCGCGGCAAGCAAAACATCATTTTCTACCGCGAAGACCGTGACCTCGAAGAATTCTTAAGCATCCAACACGATAAACAAACCCTCATCGCCGAAAACAACTATACGGGCGAAAACCGCCGCCAAATCGCCGTGCGTTACGGGCATCTGCTCTCGTACAGCGACGAAGCCATCGCCCGCTATTTATCGCAAAATACAGAACTCGAGTAATCAAAGGAGCACCCCTATGTCCATGATCATTAACAAAGAGCTGCCGAACCCGGCGGCCCTCAAAGCCGAATTTCCCGTCCCGGAGCACATCAAAGAAATCAAAGCCGCGCGCGATAAAGAGATTGCCGCCGTGTTCCGCGGAGAGTCCGATAAATTTCTCGTCATCGTCGGCCCCTGCTCGGCGGATAACGAAGAAAGCGTCTGCGAATACACCCGCCGCCTTGCCCGTGTGAACGAGCAGGTGAAAGACCGTCTCATTCTGATTCCACGCATATACACCAATAAGCCCCGCACCACGGGCGAGGGCTACAAGGGCATGCTGCACCAGCCGGACCCCGATAAAGCCCCTGACCTGCTCGGCGGCATCATCGCCATCCGCAAAATGCACATGCGCGCCATTGAGGAGACCGGCCTCACATGCGCAGACGAAATGCTGTACCCCGAAAACCGCAGCTATTTGGATGACCTTCTGTCCTACGAAGCCATCGGCGCGCGCTCGGTCGAAAACCAGCAGCACCGTCTGACTGCA
>OMDJ01000220.1_pt1 | contig 48604 bp, 44 predicted proteins | sample 1645211 | NCBI WGS metagenome assembly OMDJ01 (sample SAMEA103958142, study PRJEB25191) | human gut metagenome | biome: human-associated habitat [ENVO:00009003]; feature: intestine environment [ENVO:2100002]; material: feces | place: Germany | collected 2013/2015 | reverse complement strand
GGATAAGCACTACCTGCGCAAGCACGGCGCGAATGCTTATTATGGGCAGGGCTGATATATCATATACACAATAGAGCAGATACAGACGGCACATCACGTCATCAGCGCCAGTCTGGCAGGCATAGAGCCTGACCGGACTGGCTCTTTCTTATATTAACTGTGGCAATACAGAATAGTTTCCACGGGTAATTCTTGACAACCAAAGAAAAAGTGTGCTATACTATCTAGTGTCGATTGGTTGGAGGACGGCGCGCAGGATATAGGAATGTGCCTGTGGACAGTGGAGGCAATTCTATATATAAAGCCGATAGCGGCATTTATCAGCGATGTCAGGAACAATTTCCAATATAACGTCATAAAACGTTCTGACAGGAAAACCCGGTGTTCATTGGCGAAGCAGGGATTGGCGCTGGGTCTGGTTCGACGCTCTGCAATTATATCGCCCGGGACTCGGTGTACGAGGCGGTCGGACGGCGTGGCATCCCGGAGGAGCGGGTATTTGAATGCCGGCTGGTCTATCAGCACCGCTGCATGGAATCCCGGCACTTCATGGATCTATCTCCAGCATTCTGTTCTCGCCGCAGCACTGCATAAACGGCATGGTGCCTTTTACCTGGACAAGGAATACCAGGTGGCGATGGTGCAGGATCCGCAGGCGCTGCTTGACCTCATACGGGAAAAGAACAGCGACCCCGGCAGGGTGCTGGCAGAAAAGGACCGATCCACCGACCAGGACTGGAACTGGTGGACCGACGACGGAGTGCAGTATGCCGTCAGCTCCGGGACAATAGACATGACCGCTGATGCGGAGCACACGATCGTGAACCGCAACCGGGTGTCGTTTGCCGTCTGGACAAGCGATACAAAAATATGCCAACGATATAAAAACTGCCATACAGGAGGGCTGATCATGGACAGGTTGGAAGAGTTATCACAGAGGATCAGAAAATTCAACGAGGACAGGGACTGGGATCAGTTCCACACGCCGGTGAATCTCGCGAAATCCATTTCGATCGAGGCGAACGAGCTTCTCGAGTGCTTTCAGTGGAGCAACTCGGATTATGACCTGAACGCCGTCTGCGAGGAGCTTGCCGATGTTACGAATTACTGCCTCCAGATGGCTCAGGCGCTTGGCGTGGATATCATCGACATCGTGAACCACAAGATGGATCTGAACGAACGGAAGTATCCCGTTGAGAAGGCAAGGGGAGTTTCCACAAAATATGACAAGCTCTGACCGAGGAGGCGCGCATTCGAACGGGGTGACATTCTATGGAAAAGCTAAGGCAACACCGCACAAAGACCATCATTGGATTTTGCATGTGTCTTGCTTGCATATTTCTAGTTTGGCGCAAAAAATCACATGATTGTTCAACAAACATGTTTCGTGTTGCGCCAAACTTGCATCTTGCACAATTCGTCCTAGCAAGGCGTGATCTCCCCCTGTGGGGGAGGTGTCACGCAGTGACAGAGGGGTTAGTTTGGCGCAAAACCGAACTTATTGCTTAACGATAAAGTTTCGTGTTGCGCCAAACTAGCGACAGACCAGCCTTGCGTCGATAGTTGTTGACTTGAAAACGCTATCGCTTCCGTCAACAACTCCTCATTGTACAATCTGACGAAAAATCGAGTTTTGCCAATAAGCGAAGCGTAATATTGGCAAAACTGACTGCGCAATACACATACAATCTTTGTGCGGTGTTGCCCTAAATCATGACATCGGTAAATTCAACAGCGGCAGCATAAACGACATCTCCTTCACCAGCGCGAGGACTGGCATCAGATCTCTTTGCAGGTGTCTCAGCGGCGGACTGCGATCCGGGCTGACGGTGCTGGGAGCGCTTCCCCGGCACGGGTAAATCCACGCTGGCGTTCCGGATCGCCAGAAATGTGTCATCCGCCGGGACCACGGTCATCATATATTCTCTGGAAATGCCGAGAAACCAGATCCTTGCCAAGATGATAAGCCGCCAGACCTATCTGATATCTCCGGAGGAGGCGGTTTCCGTCACGGATATGATGAATACCGGCATGAACAGGGATATCACGGACAGGCAGTGGGAGGTCATCCGGCAGTCGACCGATATTATCCGGGTGGAAACGGAAAATATCTACATAACCGAAAGCGCTGATACCGGGATATCCGCTTCGTATATCAGCGAAGAGGTGTCGGAGTTCATACGCTCGCATCCAGGCACGCAGCCGCTGGTCATCGTGGACTATCTCCAGTTCTTGCGCCGGATCCGGATTCCAGGCGCTTCCGGACGGACAAGCAGGCGGTCGACGACAGTATCAGGACTCTTGCCGCCCTTGCTTCGGAGCGTCGCGTATGCATCCTGCTGATAAGCTCCATCAACAGAAGCAGTTATGCCGCGCATCTTTCCATGTCCTCCTTCAAGGAAACGGGAACCATCAAGTATTTGGATCAGAAAGATCAAGGTTCGGCTCCGTGCAAGCATTATATGGCAGGATCTGAGCTGCACACCGGAGGGCGTGATCTCAGTGGACAAATGCCGGAAGCACGGCGCCACCGTCGAAAGATTCATGGCAGTCCTTCAGGCAAGCCTGTTCAATTCCGCGAATGCCTGCCTTGTGGGAAGGATCTCCCGGGATGAGCAGAATCTCGCTGCGCTGGAAGTATTGTGCCGCGCCGAGATGTTCGTAAGGTATTCGCTGAAAGCTGCGGCGGATTCCCGGGACATTGACCGGATCCTGAATATCCACAATTATTCGGACTTTTTCGAGATCTATCGCATGATCAACGAGCGTATGTTTCTGTGCCACGCGACCGGTCAGTCGCAGACGGAGATCACCCAGCGCGAATTCAGTAAGAATTTCCCGGCGCCCTGCGATGATGATGAACGCACCATCGGCATAACGGACCCCGGCGTGACAGTATACGACATAAAGCCGGAAAATGCGTGGTGTCTGATATACTTATGGAACGCCGGGGGGAGATGACTGTTCTCAAGCAGCTTCTCATCACTACGTTAAGGAGCAAGAGCCTGATCGTAAACGCGATAGGCAGGCTGTACTTGTCCCTCAGGTATGTGGATAATACTACTCGCTGGATATCCTGAAAAAGGGAAGACAGACCGCGAGAAGGCAGTATATCCCTGCCATTGACGAGAAATTCTGATGCCCCGTACATATTCCACTTCTGCTGAACACCTGAAAACGCCCCTCTGAACATTGTGTTCGGAGGGGCGCCGACTTGTTTTATCTGACGTTATTTCACGAGCCTGCGATATCCGCTATCGCTTGGGTTACGAGCCTCTTGAACAGGGGAGCCACGCGGTCGGCGGTCTCCTGGACTTCCTTGTGAGTGAGCGGATTCACGGATATTCCTGCGGCGAGGTTGCTTATGCAGGAAATTCCGCAGATCTCCATTCCGGCGTGCCGGGCGGCGATCGCCTCAATGGCAGTGGACATACCCACGGCGTCCGCGCCAAGGCGCTCATACGCGCGTATCTCGGAGGGAGTTTCGTACTGCGGACCGGTGGTCTGGATATACACGCCCCTGCGCAGCGGAACTCCGGCGGTGACAGCGGCGTTCTCAACGATCTTCTGGAGCCTGCGGCTGTACACCTCGGACATGTCCGGGAACCTTACCCCCAGTTCCTCGATATTCTCACCGATGAGCGGCGAGGGGACGGACATGGAGATGTGGTCGGTTATCAGCATGAGGTCGCCGGCGCTGAAGCTGCGGTTGATTCCTCCGGCGGCGTTCGTCAGGAACAGCACCTTCGCCCCCATGAGCTTCATCAGCCGCACGGGAAGCACCACGTCCTGGGGTCTGTATCCCTCGTAGAAGTGCACTCTGCCCTGCATTGCGACGATCGGAACGCCCCCGGCGTAACCGAACACGAATCTGCCCTTGTGCCCGGGCACGGTGGACACCGGGAATCCCTCGATGTCGTGGTAATCCAGCGTTTCAACGACCTCCATCGTGTCGGCGTAGTCGCCGAGTCCGCTGCCGAGTATCAGCGCAAGTTCCGGTCTGAAGCTTATCTTCTGCTGCACGCACTCATAGCACTTCATCAGCTTTTCGTAATCTGCGTTCATTCTTCCGCACCTCCGTCGTTTTCGTCTTCCTGTCCTGCCTGCTTCTTCATTACGCCTATCTCGACGTCCTGGAGTTGTTTCATAGGGACTGCCGCTGCGGAGCGCTTCTCGTCCGAAGGTTCCCACAGGGGCGGATAAAGGCTCACGCCCTTGTCCGCCGGGAGCTGGTCAAAGAGCACTCCTTGGCACTCCTTCACATAGTCGCGGTAGAACCGGTCCATGTCCTCGCTGCTGCACGCGAATTCCAGCAACTCGGCGTAGTCGTCGCCGAATTCCTCCACGGCAAGCTCGTCCGGCGCGAGATAGAGCAGCGTGCCGTCCCTGCCAAGCCCGAATATTCCGCCGAAAACGTCCTCGGCGACTATCGTCATTCCGGTTTCGGCAAGGCGCTGGTTGCGCTCAAAGAAGTCGATCGTGCCGCTGCCCAGGAGCCGGAGCATTCCGTTGACGGAAACTCCGCCGGTGCCTGCCAGCACCGCCGCCAGCGGTGAGAAATCCCCGGGCTGTGAGCGGACTTTACGCGCCTTTTCCTCGTCCGGCGGAAGCACGATGATGTCGCAGCCGGAATCCCCGAACATCTGCTGTATCCTGCCGAACTGTTCTTCAAAGGTCATGTCAGACCTCCCAGCTGCCGAGGTACTTTTCCTGCTCGGGAGTTAGTCTGTCTATCTCCAGTCCCCAGTAGCTTATCTTGCGGAGGGCGACTTCGCGGTCGATCTCCTTCGGCACGTTCACGGTCATGTGTCCGGAATTCTTCACCGCCGCACTGTTCTTCGCGATGTACTTCGCGGAAAGCGCCTGAATAGCGAAGCTCATGTCCATTATCTCGGCAGGGTGGCCGTCGCCGGCGGCGAGGTTTACCAGTCTGCCCTCGGCGATAACGAACACAGTATTTCCGTTCGCAAGCCTGTATCCCATGATGTTGTTCCGCGCCAGGTAGGATTCAGTCGCAATCTCGCGCAGCTTCGCCATGTTGACTTCCACGTCGAAGTGACCTGCGTTGCAGCAGATCGCGCCGTCCTTCATGTTGAGGAATGCCTCCTCGCCGATGACGTCCGCGCAGCCGGTGACGGTCACGAAGAAATCGCCGACCTTTGCCGCTTCGCGCATTGGCATTACCTTGAAGCCGTCCATGACTGCTTCCATAGCCTTTATCGGGTCGATCTCGGTGACGATGACGTCGGCGCCCAGTCCCTTGGCGCGCATTGCAACGCCCTTGCCGCACCAGCCGTAGCCTGCGACAACGACGTTCTTTCCGGCAACGATGAGGTTGGTGGTGCGATTGATTCCGTCCCAGACGGACTGCCCGGTGCCGTAGCGGTTATCGAACAGGTGCTTGCAGTCCGCGTCGTTCACGAGAACCATCGGGAACTTCAGCGCACCGTCGCGGTCCATCGCCTTCAGGCGGATTATGCCGGTGGTGGTTTCCTCGCAGCCGCCCAGTACCTCCGGGATAAGCTCCGGGTACTCGTTGTGAATGAGGTTCACCAGGTCGCCGCCGTCGTCGATTATCACGTTCGGGTGCGCCTTTATCACCTGTGAGATGTGGCGGTGGTATTCCTCGTTGGTGGCGTCATACCACGCGAATACGTTAAGTCCGTCATGGACCAGTGCCGCGGCAACATCGTCCTGGGTGGACAGCGGATTGCTGCCGGTGACGTACATCTCCGCGCCGCCTGCCGCGAGTACCTTGCAGAGGTACGCGGTCTTTGCCTCGAGGTGTACCGAGAGGGCAACTCGCAGCCCGGCGAAGGGCTTCTCCTGCTCAAATTCCTTCTCAATGCCGTTGAGAAGGGGCATGTTGCGCTTTACCCACGCGATCTTGCGTGCGCCGCTTTCCCAGAGTTCGGGGTTTCTGATTTCGTTAGCCATTTTATGCTCCTTTGTTTTAGGGCAATACCGCACAAAGATTGTGCGTGTATTGCGCAGTCAGATTTTTCGTCAGATTGTACAATGAGGACGACGCAAGGCTGCCGCCTTGCTAGAACGAATTGTGCAAGATGACGGAAAAGATGCAAGCAAGACACGTGCAAAGTCCAATAAACGGTCTTTGTGCGGTGTTGCCTTAGAAGATATATTGTATTATAGAACTTCCATAAAGATACCGCAGGCGATGCGTTTGCCGGAATTCCCGGAGGGATGCGTGTTGAAGTCGTCGGGCATTTCGTGGAGTATCAGCGGCTTGCCCGAGTAATCCTCGACCTGTGCCTTGCCGATATACGCCTCCATGGCGGCATATCCGCTGCTGTCCGAGAAAATCGGAGGGAGGTCCCCGGCGTGGTATGGGTGTCTGCCGCACCACGTTCCATCGGGGCAGAGGGAAAGATGGCCGCCGGCGTCGATGAAAGGCTCCTTTTCATCTGCTTCGCCGCAGATAACGCCCTCGTGGACGTGGAACCCGAACACCCTGTCCGATGGGAGTCCCTCGAATTCTGCGCGGATATACATACCATCGTTCAGCCAGTAGGCGAGAACCGCTCCGGCGATATCCGGGAATCCGGAGCTGCCGTGAAGTTCTCCGTGCAGGGTGGGGGATTCCGCCTGTATGTATGAAAATCGTTCTGAATGCTGCATGAGCTGCACCTCTCTTTCAGCACAGTATATGCGCCGTTTCAGATGGTGATGTCTTTCAGCAGGGAGAAGCCGGATCCGTCCGGGGAGGTTATTACGCCTGCGCGGCGAGTGAATTCAGCTGGCGCACCAGCTCCTCCTCCAGGCAGGAATAGAACAGCGTGAAGAGGATATCCGCGCTGCCCAGCAGGAATACGTTGCGGTTGGTGATGGCGGCGAGCGTGGGGACGTAGGTGTAGATGTAGCCCTTGTACCACTCGGCGTCGTAGGCCGGGACGGGTCTGCCTGCCCTTACCAGGCGGCGGACCTCCTCGAAGTCGTCCGGGATAACGTTGTCGTAGTTTGCGGCGCCCTTTGCCACCACCATGTCATAGATGGTCTTTATCTGCTTGTCGTTGAGGAATCCCCCGGCGGTCTTGACGTTTTTCAGGACAGGCAGTCTTACCGCGAAGGAATACACCATCAGTGACAGCACGCGTTCGTATTCCGGCGTGTTCATCTCGGCGCAGCGCTCCTTGTCCAGGCGTATGCCGGTGTTGTAGAGGCAGGTCGTGTCGGTGATATTGTTCAGCGATATCCTGAAAATATCCTTTATATTAATATTGTACAGATCCTTGTCGGCTATCATGTAGATGTACTTCATGGCGTTGAACAGGGATACGCCTGCCTTGACCACGGTTTCAGAAATCATTGTGAAAGCCGTTCTTTCGCTGATGAATTCCATATTGCTCCTCCTTTTATTCTTCCGGTCTGAGAACGAGTTCGTCCCTGCCGCTGTTTTTTCCAAGAAGTTCGCCGTCGTCCGGCAGCACCACGGTGAATTCCGTGCCCCTGCCCGGCTCGCTCTGTACGCCTATCCTGCCGCCGCAGCGCTCCACTATCTTCTTCGCCAGGGGAAGTCCCAGACCGTTGCCCTTGGTCGCGTGGGAGGAATCCGCCTGGTAGAACTTCTCAAAGATGTGCGGCAGCGCCTCCTGCCGTATTCCGCAGCCGGAATCCCGAACCCGTATCGTGATGACTCCGGCGCTGCGGTGGCAGCTGACAAATATCCGCCCGTTCTCCGGCGTGAATTTCACGGCGTTGTCGAACAGGTTGTTCCACACATGGGAGAGCATCTGCTCGTTCCAGGTGAATTTCACATCGTCCAGTTCCATATCCAGGTCGATGTTCTTTTCCGTCCACTTGGATTCCAGCCGCAGCATGCAGGTGCGCAGCTGCTCGTCCAGCTGGAATTCCCTCTTGTCGGCGACGATGTCGCTGGTTTCCAGGCTGGTCAGCAGCAGGGTGTTGGCGGAAAGCTCCGACAGGTACTCGGTTTCCTCCAGGATTATCCGGGAGAATTCCTTCTGCTGCTCCGGGGTGAGGTCGCCGTTGTAGAGCTGCCGCGCGAATCCGCGTATCGACACCAGGGGAGTCTTGAACTCGTGTGAGAAGCTGGCGATGAAATCGTTGTTGAACATTGCGGTGCGGTCAAGCTCCCGGGTCATCTCGTTGAACACCTTGATGAGGTCCGCAAGCTCCCGGACCGTATGCTTCTCCGCCCAGCCCATGTCCACCTGCACGGAGTAATCCCCCTCGGAAACCCGCTTTGTCGCCTTGATAAGCTCCACCAGCGGCTTCATGAAGAAGTTCACCGCGACGAACGACAGCAGCGTACCAATGACTATACTGCTGACTATGGAGGCGATGACGTTTTCCGTGTCGGTGCTTCCGTTTGAGAACACCATGTCGATGACTATACGGGATGTGAAGCTAAGCACGTCCGCCGCGACGGTTATCACCAGTATCAGCAGGCTGAGCTTTATTCCCAGCCTGCTCACCATCGAAAGACTTATGAACTTCAGCTTTTTCATGGCGTATCCTGCTTCTGCGCGGTCTTTACCGCCTTGTATCCAAGTCCGCGGACGGTGACTATCTGTATATCCCTGTTGTCCTTCAGACGGTCGCGCAGGCGGTTGATGTGCACGTCTACCGTGCGCGCTTCGCTCTCGCTGTCCATATCCCAGAATTCCTCCATCAGGCTTGCCCGGGTGAAGGTCTTGTTCGGGAAGGACAGCAGCTTGAACAGTATCTGGAACTCCTTCTTCGGCATCTGGACCTCCACGCCGTTCTGCACCATCGTAAATGAATCGTATATCAGCGTGGTGCTGCCCACGGTTATCCGCTGTTCCTCGGATATCCGGGCGCGGCGCAGGAGCGCCCTCACGCGGAGTATCATCTCCACCTCGTCCACCGGCTTCACCATGAAGTCGTCGGTGCCCAGCGTGAACGCCTTCCGGACGTCTGCGGCGCTGTCCCGGGCGGTGATTATCAGCACGGGAATATTGCTGCCGCTTTCGCGCATCGTCCGCAGGAAGGTGTAGCCGTCCATCGTCGGCATCATAAGGTCCAGTATCACAAGGTCGATGTGCGTGTTCTCCATCAGCCGCAGCGCCTCCGCGCCGTCACCGGCGGTGAAGGGCTGATAGCCGTTCTTCTCCAGTGTGTATTCATACAGCCGCCGGATATGCGCCTGATCGTCCACTACCAGAATGTTGAACATAATTACCTCCGTAAAACCGCCGCAGCTATCGCCAGATCCTGCGGACGGGTCACTTTCATGTTGCAGGCGGTCACTGCGGTGATGTGTACTTCCTCGCCGCAGGCTTCCAGCAGCGCGCTGTCGTCCGTGAGTGATTCCGCCCGGGTGCCAAGCCTGCCCACGCAGGAAAGATACAGCTCCCGGCGGAACGCCTGCGGCGTCTGTGCGGCGTAGAGCGTATCCCTGTCCGGGGTGGAATCCACCAGATTCCCGGCGCAGATCTTTATCGTGTCTGTGACGGGAGCCGCAGCGATGGAAGCGCCATAGTTCGCCGCGTCCGTGAGCACCCTGTCGATATCCTCCGTGGATATCAGCGGACGCGCGCCGTCGTGTACCGCGATGAATTCGCAGGAGCACTTCGGCAGGGCGTTCTTCACGGAAAGGAACCGCGTGGCTCCCCCGGCGGTCACGGCTTTCAGCTTGGTGACGAGGTGGCTGCGGAGCAGCGCGCCGTAGTCCTGCTCCTCCCCCCGGGGCGCCGCGAGGATTATCTCATCGACCAGGGCGGAGCGCTCGAAAGCCAGTGCGCTGCGCACGATCACCGGAATTCCCTCCAGGACCGCAAGCTGCTTGTTTATGCCGTTCATGCGAGTGGAGCTTCCTCCGGCGAGAATTATCGCAGAAAACATACGCCCTCCTCAGCGGACTTCCATGAAATTGCCGTGCAGGCGGAAGTAGCTGTATTCCGTGCTGAAGTTGTTCAGCAGGCGGAGCACCACCGGCTGGCTGATGTTGCCGGAGAATTCCAGGTAGAACATGAATTCGTCCTCGGCGGTGCGGTATTCCAGCGGCAGCGGCTTACTCTGTATCTTGGTGAGGTCCAGCTCGTTCACCGCGAACTTCGTCAGCATGCGGTAGAGCGAACCGGAGATATGCGGCAGGGAAAGGGACACGGCGATGGTATCCGCCCCGTCGTAGACCTCCATCTCCCGGGAGATGCAGATGAACCGGGTCGCGTTGTTTGGGTCGGCGGCAATGGCAGATTCAACTACGTCAAGTCCGTGCATGTCGGCGCATTCCCGGGAGCATATGCAGCCGAGTTCGCTGCTGCGGTTCTCCGCCACCATCTGCGCCGCCATGGCGTTGTTGGCGTAGGGAATGACCGTGAGATACGGGCGGCTGGAGATGTATTCCCCACACTGGCGGATAGCCTGTTCGTGCCCGAAAATTATTTTGATGTCCTCGGATTTCACGCCGTGCTTCGCGGCGAGGACGTGGGTGCAGGGGACTGTGACGGTGCGGTTGATGTACACGCTGTGCTTCTCGAGAAGCTCCATGTTGGCGGTGACTTCGCCGGCGGTGCTGTTCTCCACCGGCACCACGCCGTAATCCGCGTCGCCGCGCTCAACAGCCTCAAATACCTCGGCGAAGCTGCCGTGGAAATCCATCTTACCGTCGGGGAACAGCTTCACCGCCGCCGCATGCCCGTAGGCTCCGGCAATACCCTGGACAGCCACCGAGGCGCCGGGCTTTATCGCGGACTTGTGGGGTATCTCCACCGCCGGGGTTATTGCGTTGTTCTGGCGGCACTTGGAGATATCCATGATGTTGGTGAACAGGAACTCCGCGGAACTTTTCAGCTCCTCCGGCGAACGGTCCCGGACGGACCGGATTATCGCCTTTTCGCGCTCGCTCTGGAATACCACCATGTTGTGCGCCGCCTTGTACTGCGCCACCTGGCAGGTGAGGTCCATGCGCTGGCGGAATAGTTCCAGCAGCTGGTCGTCTATCGCGTCTATATTCTTTCTGATAACGCTTAAATCAAGCTCTGTTCCCATTAGTCAAAAGTCCCTTCCACAATGTTCTCTTCCGTGATCGGAATGCCCTCATAGGAACCGTAGTCCGGTTCGCCTGTGGGCTCCACGGTAGGCTCCGCGGTCGGCTCGTAGTTCTCGGCGATGTAGACGATGATCTCCTGGTTGTTCTCGACATCGACGAGGTCGCCTATCTCAATGCTGCAACGCGCGACATTTCCGGTTTCGGCGGCGTTGGAGCGCTCGGTTTCCACTGAGTACTTTATGTTCAGCTTGCTGAGTTCGGCGGTGTATTTCTCGCTGGACATTCCGGTGTAATCCGGCAGCGGCACCTTGCTGGGACCCTTGCTGACGGTAATCTCGATGGTGGTGCCGGTAGGTACCACGGTGCCGGCAGGAATGCTCTGGTCGAACATCTTTCCGCTGTCGTACTCATCGGAGTACACATAGGTCGGCACGAAGGTGAGAATGTTCTTGTATCTCTCGACTTCGTAGTCGTAGCTGCTGCCGTCGAAATCCTTCAGGGTGAGGGTATCGCTGACGACGGGCTCCGACTCGGATTCTGTCTGGGAGGTGGTGGTTTCGGGGGCGGAGGTGCTCTCCTCCGTGGTCACGGATTCCGCTGTCGGCTCCTGAGAGGAGTCGCCGTCATTCCTGCTGAACGCGCCGTTAAGCGTCATCACGAACACGACGATGAACGCAGCCAGCACGACTCCTGCGAATACGAGGACGGCGATGGTTTTTGCGCGTTCCTTGCGCTGTTTCTGTTCGCGCCGGGTGAGCTGCGCCTTTTCCACCGGGGCGGATTCCACCGGCTTCGGCTGGCTGAACAGACGGTCAACGAATTCCGTGATGGTGCGGATACGCCTGTCCGGGGAGAGCTGAAGTCCGTCCATTATCACAGCGGAGATGTTCGCCGGGATATTCCGGTTTATCATCATTGGCTCCAGCATTGTGCCGCCGCTGCGCGCGATCGCCTCGGTGGGCGTGCAGCCGGTAAGACATCTGTAGAGCACCGCCGCGATTCCATAGACGTCGGTCCAGGTGCCGTTTATCTCGTTGGTGTACTGCTCCGGCGCGGCGAATCCTGCGAAAACCTCGCATGCCACCTCGGTGCCGGTGGTGCGCGCGGCGGATATTGCGAATCCAGTCAGCTTCAGCTCCATCTTGTCGGTGACGAATATCGTGGAGGGGGAGATTCCCCGGTGGAGTATCCCGGCAGAGTGGATAAGGCTCAGAGTTGTAAAGAACGGCGAAAACAGTTCCTTTGCCTGCTCCCAGGCTATCTCTCCGGAGGAATTCGCCAGGTAGGTCTTGAGGGAGATACCGTTTATGTATTCGAACACGGCGTAGGCGGTGTTGTTCTCACAGAACACGTCAAGCACCGTCTGGATGTGGGATATTCCGCGCAGCTTCATCAGCGTGCGGTTGAGGTCGATGAACTCTGACAGGTAGGTCTTGTAGAGCGCTGCGGAGGAAGGTTCCACGGTTATCTCGGTTTCGCCCTTTCTGCGCATGCACAGGGTGTCGGGCATGAATTCCTTTATCGTGACCTTGATGCCGGCGGCGGTGTCGTATCCGATGTAGACCGCGCCCTCTCCGTTGTATGTGATTACCTTGCCGATGATGTATCTGTCCGCAAGGAATGTCCTGGGCGCCATATATGTCGGAATGCAGGGCGAATCATCACTGTAGCCGCACAGCTTGCACGGACCGTCATAGGTCTTGTCGTTCATGCAGCCCATGCACAAGGAAGTTTCTTTTAACATTAGCGTTCTCCTGTTATGTTCTTGTAAAATACTGGTCTGATACTTACAGACCACCACTTTAATAATATACTCCAAATCAGCCGGATTGTCAACCTTTTTGGCGCCGCCGGAGCCTGGATTCCTTAAATTGTATCCAAATTGTAATATTTTGCCCGGCTGTTCCGGATAATTTTTCGTGCATACTGCGGCAATTCCGTTGCATTTTGCTGCGGATTGTGATATACTAGTATCACGAATACAATTCCGGGAAAGGAAACTGAAATATGTTCAAAAGCAAAAGACAGCAGGAGATCGTGCAATCCACCGAAGCGAAACTCGCGAAGATGTTCGAGGAGTTCAACGCCGAGAATCACCCGGAGGACGACGGGCGCCTGGTGTGCGAAACGCGGTGCACCATGGCGAGAATACGCTCCTTCTCGGATTTCATGTACCTGATGAAGGTAAGGCCGCTCCAGACCGCGTGCTATTACGGTGCGGCGGTGTTTTTCCTGGTCATGCTGGCGGCAATATGGTGCAGTGAGTGGCTGCTGACGGCGATATTCGCGGCGATATTCCTTATGCTGGCGACTGCGCCGCACAACATGCGCATACAATATTTCAACAAGCGCGCGGATAAGCTGGAGGACAGCTTCGGCAAGCTGATCAGCGCGGATTTCACCGCTGAGGACAGGATAGTCCTGACGATAAGCTCCCTGCCCGACGAGGACGGCGAGGACGCCGAGAGCTCCGCAGGAGCCTCCGTTGCGCTCAGCGACAGGAACGCCGAGGTGGTGGAGATACCCTACAAGAGCATAGGTCAGGCGTTCGAGTGCAGCCACAGCTTCTATCTTTTTCCGGAGCCGGTGGACGGGAAGAAGCTTGACGCCATCATCTGCGACAAGACGCTTTTCATCTGCGGCACTCCCATGCAGCTCCGCGACCGCCTTATGCGCGTCTGCGGCAAGCGGTTCAAGATCAGGATCAAGAAGGCGTGACGTATTCGGCGCACAATACCCGGTCCGGCGGACAGCATTTGTCTGCCGGCGTTGTGGTATTGTTGTTATGTTATCCAAAAAAACAAAAAAAATTTTGTCTATTTCTTAGAAAATCACCATTATGCCTTGATTTATGATAGTGGTTTATTGTATAATATAAACAAGAGTATTCTGACAAATGCTGTTCTTTTGAACGCGTGTACGTTTTTTTCGATAAGCATACGACATATGCCTGTGTGCGGTCAGAAGATTTCTGCCTGCTGAATGACCACCGGCATTTTTCGTCTGCGTCATTTTCCGGCGCCGTTTCACTGTGCCGGGGTATGGTATTTCCATCGGCGGTGGGTAATTATTAACGAACAGAGGATTGATGCTATTGCTTTTCGGATATAAAATTGTCAAGATTGAGGTGTTTGGGGAGAACGGCGCGCTGCTGGCTTCTGTTGACAAGGGCTTCGTGTTCCCGAGAAACCTTGACTCTGACGAAGAAAGCATACTTATAATAAAGGGCAGGGATCTTCCGGAGCTTGAGCGCGGCGTCAGGGTGACCGTCATCGCGTATTCCAAGGCAGGCGACAGGATAAAGTACCTCGGGGAAATATCCATGGCGCACAGCCGGCAGATGAACGTTTCACTCCAGAAATACCGCAACACTCAGTTGCTTGAGGAGCGCCGGAGGTATTTTAAGATCAAGGTCGATCTCAAGGGCAGGGTGCTGTTCCTTGTGAGGGGCGACGACACCATTCGGTTTGAGGAGCCGGTAAATATCGGGATACAGGATATCAATGTCGGCGGTATTTTCATGTCGAGCAGCTATGAGTTCATGCAGGACGACTGCGTGTGCGTGGACGTCGAGCTGAACGACGGATACCGGCTGAACACCATGGCGAGGGTGCTGAGGGTGCAGACAGGGCAGGACAACGAGGTGCTCGGCTACGGCTGCGCGTTTGAGAGCCTGACCGCCGCACAAGAGGACTCCATCGGCAAATATATCAACCATCAGCAGCTTTTGCTGCGCGCAAAACAGAACGGCGAAGAATAAATCACACGGCAGGGAGGTTGCCCTGCGGCGAAAAATACATAATTCAGGGGGATAAGTGGTATGGGCAATTTCAGACTGAAGATAGTTCTGACGGTGATCATGCTGGTATTTTCTATACTTCCGGCGGTCATTGTCGGCACAGTCGGAACCTTTTCCGTGATGAACTACGAAAGTTCCGCGAAACAGAACACGCTCAGGCAGGTGGCGGAGGCTAAGTCCGCCGGCATCAACGAGCTGTTCACGCACTACATCAACAGCGTCACGGCTTCTTCCAAGCTGGTCGCAGTCGAGGACGGAGTTACCGGCGACGGCAGCGCAGACGAGGTCCTTACAGCGATCAAGTCCGCGGACAGCGACATCGTTGACGTGCTCATACTCAACAGCGAGGGTACCGTCGTGGCTTCCGCCTGCGGCAAAACCGGCGGTACGTTTGAGAACCTCTCCGATGGCATTTCAAGCCTGAAGAGCGTATCTCCCGTGCTTTCCTGGGAGAGCTACGGTCAGCGCATGGACGCTGTTTACTTCTACTCCAAGATCCAGGACTACAACAAGAACGAGATCGGCGCGTTCATCGAGGTCGTTTCCGTTGCCCCCGAGAGCGGTATCCAGAAGGCTATCGCGGGTCAGTTCGGCGATCTCGCGAACAGCAAGTTCATGCTGGTGGATTCCAACGGCGTTGCCCTAAACTACACCAGCGGCGGCGTTGACAAGGATTTCAGCAGCACAAGCGTCTGGAACGACGGCGTGAATGATCTTTATAACACCAACAGCAGCGACCTTGACAAGCTTAAGAACGCTTCTGATGTAAGATCCATTGTCGGCAGCTCTGGCGGCACTGTTTACTGCGTGGGTCTTATCGACAAGACCATCTCCGACTGGAGATGGGTGGGCGCGGCTGACGGCAGCAGTTTCCACTCCTTCTCCATGACTGCTAACCTGCTCGGCTGGGTAGTCGTTGCGGTTGCGGCGGTTGTGTTCTCCGTGGGTTCCCTGGTGGTTATCGGCAGGTTCCTCGGCAACATGAGCGGAATGCTCAAGACCATGACCGAGATCTCCGACGCAGAGGGCGCTACGGATATCCGCTTCAAGGTCACCAACAGAAAGAGCGAGCTGGGCGAGATCCAGACCTCCTTCAACGACCTGCTGGACGAGGTGTTCCTCAGCGAGGAACGCCACCGCACCATTGCGGAACTGTCCGACAATATGCTGTTCGAGTGGGATTTCCACAAGGAAAGAATGTACTGCTCCCCCAATATGCTGGCTAAATTCGATATCAAGACCGAGGATTCCACGCTGTCCAACGGTAAGTTCATCGACTTTCTGATGAATTCCGAGGACGCGGAGAAATACAAGCGCGACATCAATCTGCTGCTCAAGAACAAGAACGGCTACAGCGCTGAATATCAGCTCAAGACCAAGAGCGGAGCGGTGATCTGGGTTTCCCTCCGCGCGGTATGCATTACCGACCGTCTGAGCGAGCCGCTGAGAGTTATCGGCGTCATGACCGATATCGACAACGAGAAGAAGCTGGAGCTCCAGCTTTCCGAGCGTGCAAGCTACGACTTCCTGTCACAGCTGTACAACAGAAATACGTTCATCAGAAACCTCACCGCCGAGATCGACCGCCGCGGAACCAAGCGCGTTGCAGCGCTGTTCATCGACGTTGACGACTTCAAGTTCATCAACGACCGCTACGGACACACCATAGGCGACGAGGTAATCAGATTCGTGGCTGACACGATCCGCAAGAAGGTCGATGACCGCGGCGGATTCGCAGGACGCTTCGGCGGCGACGAATTCGTGCTATGCTTCACGAACCAGGAGGATATCGAGAATATCGAGAACATCTCCATGGATATCATCAACGAACTGTACCAGGGCTATGACACTCCCGACGGAGGAATGCACATCGATGTCAAGGCAAGTATCGGCGTTGCGTTCTGCCCCGAGCATACGGAGGACGTCAACGAGCTGCTCTCCTTTGCGGATACTGCGATGTACTTCGTTAAGAAGAACGGTAAGACGAACTACCACATCTACATACCCGAGGATAGCGCTACAGACGAGTACAAGGATCCTGAGGGCTATTAATCAACATCTGAACATGACCGAGGGCGGACATTTTATGTGCGCCCTTGTGATGTCTGAATAAACCGCAGCAGATGCTGCAACGGGGGTATTTTCAATTGGCTAAGATAATCGCACTGACAAACCAGAAAGGCGGCGTGGGAAAGACCACGACCTGCTGCTCCATCTGCGGAGGGCTGGCGCACGCCGGGAAAAAGGTGCTCGCGATAGACCTGGATCCGCAGGGGAATCTCAGCTTCTCGCTCGGCGTGGAGGCGGAGGACTGCTACACGATATATGATGTGTTCAAGGGGAACTGCGATATTTCCGACGCAGTACAGCACGGCGAGATATGCGACGTGATACCCTCCAATATTCTGCTTTCCGGCGTGGAGCTGGAACTTACCGGCGTGGGGCGTGAATATATCCTGCGTGAGCAGCTGGAAACTATCCGGGAGGAGTACGACTTCATCATACTGGATACGCCGCCGGCGCTGTCCGTGCTCACCATCAACGCGTACACTGCGGCGGATGAGTTGGTTATCCCCATGCTGTGCGAAATACTCAGCCTGCAGGGTATTGCCCAGCTGAAGCAGACCATATTCGCGGTGCAGAGGTATTACAACAAGGATCTCACCGTGGGCGGGATACTGCTGAACAAGTACAATCCCAGGCTCACGCTCACAAGGGACGTGGAGGACCTTGCCAACGTCATTGCGGAGCAGCTGAACACCAGGATCTACAAGAGCCGCATAAGCACCAGCGTCAGCATTGCTGAGGCGCCGGCTCACGGCGAGAGCGTGATCACATACTCCCCGAAGTCGAAGGCGGCGGCGGAGTACCTGACGTTCATCGAGGAACTCACCGGAACAAAGTGCGGCGGAAAAGCGGCTAAGAAGAAATGAGAGAGCAGGAGAAGAATGCGATAACCGACCGCTACGACAGCGAGGGCGCGGTACTTGTCCGCCGTGAGGACGAGCCGGCGGTAGTTGGGAATCCGGTCCCCGGGAAGAGAGTTACGGAAAACCCCGGGAAGAAGCGCGAATCCGGCAGAAAAACCGCGAAGAAACCCGGGAAGGAAGCGCCGAAGGCTCCGCATACGGAGGAGCAGGCGGTCAGCGTGAAAACTCCCAGCGTGATGAAGCTGGTGGAGGACACCGCCGCGTTGGAAAACCAGGTCATCGCCGCCGGGAAGAGCCGTATCCCACGGCAGCTGAGGGGAATCGAGCCGTTGTCCCGGGTTATCCGCCGGGAGGCAGAGGCTGAGAAACAGATGGAAGAAAAGCAGAGCGCGCCGCTTGTGACGCGTGAACTTACCGGAATGACAGCAGAGGACGCCGCACCTTCGATACTTGCGCGGTTCAATGCCTGCGACTGCGAGATCTGCCGGAGGGAGCTTTCCCGGCTGGCGGCGGAGAAACTTCCGGCGAGGTACATCAGGCTCCCCGAGGGCGAGGGGCTTGACTGGAGCGGATTCACGGACGACGAGCGCGTGCTCATCGCTTCGGTGAGGAAATCCGTCACCACGGTGATGATACGGCTGATGATGGGCAACCGGAAGCGGAACTTCCACGGCTGACCCGTGGAATGTAACGCGGCTGTTAATTTGCCACAAAATCAATAAAAATTGTTGCATTATAGCGCCGGATATGCTATAATATACAAAAGGGATTTGCCCCGGAATAGCAGAGGAGGTGGCTCCGTTGGATTGTTCCTTATGGTTCGGACGGTGCAGGGTAAACAGTGCGTCTGAGATTGCAGAACATTTCGATATGGCGTCGCTCCGTGGCTATTTCCTCGGGGGTAGTCTTGAAGAGTGGCTCCGGGAGCATGGCGGCGAGGAACAGGCAGACCGCGTTTCAGTGCTAGACCCGAAAGACCCGGCGCTTGACAGCAGGCTCGCGGAGATTTTCGGGCAGGCTGCTGCGGAGAAGAATGAGGTATTCCGGGGCGATGGCGCAGGGTACGCTGCGTCGGCCGTAAGCGGCTCCTATTCCGAAGGCTCTGGCGTGACCTGGTACGGTTCCTATTTGGTTGGAGGCTCCTACGCTGTGGGGTATGGCTCCTACGGCTCTGCGGTCGGCAGCTTCGGCGGATTCCGCCTGTGGGAATGGGAGTGGGAATGGCGCTTCGGCTCCTTTGCAGGCTCCTTCAGAAATTCCTCGTGGAGGGGCGGCTCCTTTGCCGTGGGTTCGTTCGGATACGGCTCTTTCGGCAGTTGGCTGGGGAGTTTCGCAGGCTCCTTCGGGTGGGACTCGTTCGCGTTTCCGATGGCGAACGGCAGCCGCTTTATCACCGCCGACGAATACGACAGGATAATGTACCTGACGCTGCGCAGATGTCCGCTGGACTGCTTCGGCTACGGAATACACATAGTCTGACAGAGGTAACGATTTGGACGCATTTCATATAATTTCTACGGCTCCGTTTTTCGCGAAAAATAACGGGGCTTTTGCTTTAGAGGATTTCGACCTGTTCTGCGCCGTGATTTCCGCCTTGGAGTGGCGCAGGGACGGCAGCAGGATATTCCTGTACTGCGACGGACCGGCGGCGGATTACATCAGAAACGCCGGGCTGGAATCCGTTTGGGACGGGCTGCGGCAGGAGGTCCCGGACGACCTGGACGGAATTGACCCGGAGATGTTCTGGGCGGCAGGGAAGCTGCTGGCGCTGCGCCGCATGCCGGCTCCCTGTGCGATGGTGGATACAGACCTCATCGTATGGGAGAAGCCGGAATTCGGCGGCGAACTGATTGCTGCGCACCGGGAGGATCTGAATCCGGACATATATCCGCCGCTGGAGTACTTCTGCGCACCCGGGCACAGCATTCCGGAATTCAGCCGGGAAGTACTGCCGCTGAACACGGCGTTCCTGTACATGCCGGACAACTCCCTCAAGGAGTTCTACACCTCCCAGGCGATAGCATTCATGAAGTCCGCGGAGAGCTGCGGCGACCGGCTGAAGTACATGGTGTTCGCGGAGCAGCGCATGGTTGCCATGTGCGCGGAATACACTGGGACCCCGGTGAAAACGTTGCTGGAAAAGGATTTCCTGTTCTTCCCTCAGGACAAGTATACGCACCTGTGGGGGGCGAAGCAGCAGATGAGGGACAATCCCGTGCTGCGCGAGGAGTTCATCTGGCGGTGCATTGCGAGGATCCTCCGGGATTTCCCGGAGTGGGAGTGGGCTATCGACAGGATAAAGGGGGCGGCACGATGATATACCTGGACAACGCGGCGAGCGCGCCGGTGCTGGATTGCGCCCTGAACGCTGCAGAGCCGTTTCTGAGGGACTGCTGGGGTAATCCCTCATCAATACACACCGAGGGCAGGCGCGCGGCGCTGGCACTCATAGAGGCGCGGGAGAAGTGCGCCAGGGCAATCGGCGCGGCCCCGGAGGAGATCGTGTTCACCTCCGGCGGCACGGAATCCGACAACATGGCGCTGAAATCCGCAGCACTAGCCGGATGGGAGCAGGGCAGGCGGCGGATAGTCACCACGGCGGTGGAGCACCCGGCGGTGCTGGAAAGTTGCCGCGCGCTGGAGCGTTTCGGTTTTGTTGTGGATTATCTCCCGGTGGACGGCGGCGGATATGCGTCCGCTGAGCGCGCACGGGAGTTTATCACGCCGGATACCGCGCTGGTCACGGTGATGACGGCGAACAACGAGGTCGGAGCGGTACAGCCGATACATGAGATTGCGGCGGTATGCCGGGAACGCGGTGTGCTGTTCCATACGGACGCAGTGCAGGCCGCCGGAATGATTCCCCTGGACGTGAACGACATCGGCTGCGACATGCTTTCGATTTCCGCGCACAAGCTGGGCGGACTACGCGGCGCCGGGCTGCTGTACTGCCGGAGGGGGATCCCCGTGAATCCGCTGCTGAACGGCGGAGGGCAGGAGAACGGGCTGCGCTCCGGGACGGAGAATACTGCCGCGATAGCGGCGATGGGCGCGGCTATGGAATACGCGTGCAGGGACATTCCGGGGAAATCCGCGGCGATGTCCGAGGTGCGCGACAGGCTCATTTCCCTGCTGACGGAAATTCCCGGGAGCCGGCTCAACGGTGGAGAATCCACACGGCTGTGCGGAAACGTGAGTGTATCCTTTGCCGGGATCGAGGGGGAGAGCCTTGTCCTGGGGCTTGACCTCCGCGGAGTGTGTGCCTCCTCCGGGTCGGCGTGTGCCAGCGGCGACGAGAAGCCCTCCCATGTTCTCACTGCGATGGGAGTCCCGGCGGAATTCCAGAAAGGCTCCCTGCGGCTCACCCTGTCGGAATCCACCACGATGCAGGAAGCGGAGCGTGCCGCCGCGATAGTCCGGGAAACGGTGGAAACCCTCCGGGAGCTGCGCGGCTGGAAATAAAAGAAACCTGCCGGAGTTCTCCGGCAGGTTTTTCGCATATAAAAAGAAAACCTCGTCGAAACTCGACGAGGTTTTTGGTTGGGGTGGAAGGATTTGAACCCTCGAAATGGATGAGTCAGAGTCATCTGCCTTACCGCTTGGCGACACCCCAGTGACTTAACGTATTATATTATAGCACGAAGATCTCGATTTGTCAATAGCTTTTTTATATTTTTTTATATTTTTCTGAGATTTTTTTCAGCCCATCTTCCGGCACGGTAGTATTATGCCCGGGAGGTCGTGGAATATGCAAAAAAATACGCCCCGGAATCCCGGAGCGTATTCTGTGAACTGAATTATCAGAGCTTGCTGATCTTCTCGTTGATTTCGTTGATACGAGTGTCGATCTGGGTGAAGTACTCAGCGTTCAGCTGTGCGTATGTCTTATCACCAGACAGGTATACAGTCTTGGTCAGAGCCTCTACAGGGGACTCGGATTTGCCTGCGTCTGCGATGTCGTTACCGATACCGTTCTTGAAGTCGAAGATAGGAGTGATCTTGCTGGTGCCGTCAAGAGTGGTCTGGCTGTAGATGAAGTCGAGGTTGTAGTCGGTCCAGCCGTACTTGTCCTTAGCCTGCTTTCTGGAAGTAGCAGTTACCTCAGGGTCAAGGGAGGTGGTTACGCAGCAGTCGATCCATGCGGCAACGCCGTTAGCGTTTGTGGAGCCCTTGCACCACATCAGAGCGTCCTGCTTCATGAAGTGGTAGTACTTGTCAGCCTGCGGATCTCTCGGATAAGGAACAACGCAGATCTCGTCGTCGTTCCAGCTGAATCTGTCAGCAAACTTCTTCAGACCGGAATCGCCCTCGAATTCCCATGTGCCGCCGTTAGCGTAGAACAGGATATTGCCCTGTGCCCACAGCTTCGGGTTAACAGACCAGCCGTTCTCCTGGATCGGCCATCTGAGGTTTTCGGACTGGAGTGTGGACAGCAGATCCATTGCTCTCTGAACGTTGGCGCTGTTCATGTTGTTTACGAGCTTACCGTTCTCAATGCTTATGATAGGCGTACCGGTGGATACCAGAAGCTCGATCTCGGTGTTGAAGCCCTCGGTCACATATCTGTCATCGCCGGACTTCTGGAATGCTCTTGCCATCTCAAGGAAGGTATCCCATGTCCAGTTGTCGTTCTCAAAAAGCTCACGTGGATCCTGAAGGCCTGCGTCCTCAATAACGCTCTTTCTGTAGTACAGCAGGGAGTCGAAGGAGATCTCATAAATAGCGCAGTACTGCTTGCCGTTCAGCTCGAACTGATCCATTACGTCCTTTGCAGGAGCCCATTTATCAGTTGTGAGGTCGACAATGCCGTCGATCGGCTGATATCTGCCCTGGAGAGCGCCGTAAGGATAGTCACGGATCTCGAACGGGAACAGGTCAGGAGAGTCGCCCGCCTGGATAGCTGTAGCCAGCTTGTCGTAACGGGAGTTGTAGTCGGTGTACATGTAGTCGAAAATTCTTCCGGTGTGGTCGTAATTCTCGCTCTTCTCGATACCCTTTGTGGGGATTCCGTATACTTCCTTGAACAGCTCTGCGTTTGCAGCGGTCTCGTCGATCTCCCACCACGCCATCCACTTGATACGGGTGTCTACCTCAAGGTCGGGATTGTCGAGCTTGTCAGCTGCGTTCTTTGCAGCTTCCTGAACGTCGGGGTCGGTGTCGAATGTTGCTGTTGTTACAGCGGATACCGGCGCGTTGTTGCCGGAAGTGCCATCGGCGTTCGGTGCGTCAGCGTTGGATACGCCGGAGTTGCTGCCGGAAACTGCGGGCTCCTCGTCGCATGCGGTCAGCGACAGGATCATTGCAGCAGCGAGCACGCTGGCAGCAGCGGTCTTGAACTTGTTCATCATAAACCTCCATTAAGTAAAATGTTAAAGCAGGGACAAATAAATTGTCTAGTTACATTATACAGTAATTTGCGTAATAATGCAATATCTATAATAGATAATTTAAACCCGACTTCTTTGTGCAAAATCGCATAGCAAAGTTACTGCAATTACTTAATGTTCAGAAAAATTACTTAATTTAATTTCACCTATTTTTCATATTCCGCTGGCGTTGAAGTCGTGTCAGTTGCGGATTCCACGGCATTTGCCGACAGTCCTGCGAGGACCTCCGCCACCTGCTCCGGGATCTCCGCGCCGTCCTTCACCGCCTGGACCGCCGCGGTCAGCTGCTCGTTGGTGAATCCAGCCGCCTTGAGGTCGTCGGAATACTGTGCCAGCACCTCGTCCGCATTGTCCGGAGTGATGACGGTGCTGCTCTGCACGGTGGGTATCTGCATTCCGTTGGCGTCGATGGTGTAGTCATCGGTGTAGATAAGCTCGCCTACCGGCACGAACTCGTATCCCTCCCCGGAAAGCAGCTCCAGCACCTGCGGAAGCGCCTGGGTGGTGTTCTCAAGATCGTTGTGGAAGAGCACAATCGACCCGGATTTCACGCCGCCGGTGACCTTCTTGACGATCTCCTCGGGGGTGGGTTCCTTCCAGTCTATGCTGTCACCGCTCGATATGGATGGAAGGTGGCTTATAAAAGGAAGCACTGGTCAAATTGCGTATATGTCCCGTGCTGTGTCGAACTAAAAGCAGGCCTGACTTCTTTCAACAATTATCTTTACGTTTCTTTGAATAAATGTGTCTTGTTAGTAAAATTAGCATAATAATCACAAAACTGACAGCACGGCACACGCGCGATCTATTTGTGACGTATCCTTAATCAGTATGTCCAAATATGGCTTGCAGTATTTTGCACTTGTTCACGACTTATTATTTAGTTGAGCGGAAAGCTCAATAGAATATTATTTATTATTAGGAGGTTCATATGGCGGTTATAGAATACGACAATCAAAAAGAACTGATGCTCAGCGGTGAGGACAAGCTGACTAATGTGCCGCAGGAGTTCATCATTGTTACCAATATGACCGATGATACGGTATACGTTTCAAAGGATCCGGATATCGCTGACAGACTGGACGATAACGAGGTAATGGTGGTGGAGCCGGGTTGTTCTGGGTGCAATCCAAATTCATGGGGATTGAGCGATCATTGTTATTTTCTGGGTAGCGGACGAGTTGGGATAGAGTTTATCAGCAACGAGCACGACGGACTTTGCAGGGCGCTTTTACTGACTGCAAAGTCTATGAAATCGGAGAATTTGCTGGACAACCCGGATTTTCACCTTAACCAGAGAGGACAAAGCATATATACAGGGATATCGGCATATACTTACACCGTGGACAGATGGTGTATCTGGAAATACAACTGCGACAATTACGGCACAGTTACAGTAAACTATGACGGTTCGATTGCTGTGGACGGAACGATGGGCGCCGATGACGCAATACTCACTCAGGTGATAGCAGACGGCGCAAATCTTGTCGGAAAAACAGTTACTTTGTCACTTGAGGTGAGCGAGATAAAAGGTACCATAAGTATTCAGCAGCACGGAAATAAGCTGAGTACGCTGAATATCTCTGCGCCGGGCGTGCATACAATTACATTTGATTGGGGTAATACGCCTAATCACCGTCTGGTGATCAACAATACCAATTGCACCCATTATACGCTCAGGTGGATAAAGCTGGAGAAGGGCGCTGATATGACGCCGTTCAAGGCTCCCGACACTGCTATGGAGCTGCTGAAATGCCAGCGTTACTACCAGGTGCGCAGCAACGGCAGCGCAGCCGCTATGGATCTCCGCCCTGTGATGAGGGCAGTTCCCTCAGTGACCGCAAGATCCGATGGAAATTACGCTTACAGCTCCGATTTATAATTCGTTTCGCCGTGCCCGGTTATCTGCCGTGCACGGCGTTCCTTTGTGTTATCAATGAGGATTGTGGGTTGTTTTGCCTATTGACAAATAACCTGTTTGGTTGTATAATACAATAGGATTTCTATTGGATATTCCATTGGCGTGAAAATGTTATATCTTGTTTTGGTATGCTTGAGGGAATATGAAGAATAAGCTGAAAAAAATAGCAATGCTGTTTAGCAAGAATCGTTTTTTGTTTGAAGAACTCGTTAAAAGAGATTTTACAAAAAAATATAAACGTACAGTTCTGGGAATGCTCTGGAGTGTGCTTGGTCCACTGATGACGCTGGCGGTTATGGCTATTGTGTTTTCTCAGTTCTTCGGCAGGGATATACCGCATTATGTTATCTACCTGTTCTGCGGAAATCTGCTGTACAGTTTCTTTAAGGAATCCACTTCCACGGGAATGACTGCATTGTACGAAAATGCCAGCATATTTTCCAAGGTGAATGTGCCGAAATATATGTTCCTGTTGTCAAAGAATGTTTCGGCTCTGATAAATTTCGGGATCAACGTCGTCCTGCTGTTCGTGTTCTGCATTATTGATGGCGTGGCGTTCAGCTGGAAGTTCATCATGCTGCTGTATCCCGTTTGCTGCCTTGTGGTGTTCAACCTGGGGGCAGGGCTGATTCTTTCCGCCCTTTATCTTATGTTTAGAGACCTGAAATATCTTTATGATATCTTCACGCTCATGCTGATGTACGTTTCGGCGATCTTCTATTCAATAGATGTTTACGATCAGCAGGTTCAGTACTTGTTCTATCTAAATCCGCTGTATGTTTACATCAGATATTTCCGCAAGATAATCTTGGATGGTGTGATCCCTAAGTTCTCGTTCCATCTGCTTGCGGCAGGATATGCGCTGGTAGTACTTGCTGTCGGTGCGCTTATTTATAAGAAGAAAAACTACAAATTCCTATACTACATCTGATCGGAGAAAAAATGAATCAGGTAATAATTGAAGCAAAAGATGTTTCCGTCAGATATATAACCGGCGATCTTAGAAATATCGGTCTGAAGGAATACGTCATGAAAAAATTGACGCGCACTTATCACGCTGAGGAGTTCATGGCGGTGAATGGTGTGTCGTTTACACTTTGTCAGGGCGATATGTTGGGAATTGTGGGGACTAACGGAGCGGGTAAATCCACGCTGCTTAAGGTGGTGACGCAAATTATGCGGCCGTCCACCGGATATGTAAGGGTGAACGGAAGAATAGCCGCATTGCTGGAGCTTACCAGTGGGTTTGACGGCGATCTTGACCTGAAAGAGAATGCATATCTCCGCGGCGCCATGCTTGGCTATACCCGTGAGTTCATGGACAAAAAATACCCGGAGATATTGAAGTTTTCTGAGCTTGAAGAGTTTGAGCATCGTCCGTTCAAGCAGCTTTCGAGCGGAATGAAAGCGCGTATCGCGTTTTCCATTGCCAGTATGATTGAGCCGGAGATACTCATTCTCGACGAGGTGCTTTCTGTAGGCGATGGCGCATTCCGCGATAAGAGCGAGGCGAAAATGCGCGAGATAATTCAAAACGGAAAAGCAACAATACTCGTTTCCCATGCATTGGATCAGGTACGCAGACTGTGCAATAAAATACTGTGGCTGGATCATGGCAGGCAGGTGGCATTCGGCGACGCAGACGTGCTTTGCGACGCTTATCAGGAGTTCCTGGTAACCGGGATCCTGCCCGATATCCGGAGCGATAATGATGTATGATTATCTAATAGTGGGCGCCGGGCTTTTTGGCTCGGTGTTTGCACATGAAATGACCGCGCGCGGAAAGCACTGCCTTGTTATAGACCGACGTTCCCATATCGGCGGAAACTGCTTTACGGAGTCAATCGAGGGAATAAACATTCACAGGTACGGCGCGCATATATTCCACACATCTGACCGGAGAGTCTGGGATTATGTCAATCAGTTTGCTGAGTTCAACAATTTCATCAACGCACCCATAGCGATATATAATGACGAGTTGTATAATCTGCCTTTCAACATGAATACTTTCAGCCGAATGTGGGGAGTGAAATCCCCGGAGGAGGCAAAACGCGTCATTGATGAGCAGATAAGCAGCCTTGATATCGGAGAGCCGCAGAATCTGGAGGAGCAGGCGCTGCTGTTGGTCGGCAGAGATGTCTACGAAAAGCTGGTAAAGGGCTACACGGAGAAGCAGTGGGGGCGTCCCTGCAAGGAGCTTCCTGCGTTTCTTATAAAAAGGCTGCCGCTGAGGTTCACATTCAATAATAATTACTTTACGGACAGATGGCAGGGAATTCCGATTGGCGGTTACACGCAGATATTTGAAAAGCTGCTCAGCGGCTGTGATGTACGCCTTGAAACGGATTATTCTGCGGTGAAGAACCAAATTCGGGCAGCAAAAACCGTGTGGACAGGGCGGATCGACGAGTTTTTCGGAGGCTGTTTCGGCAGCCTTGAGTACCGCTCCCTGCGCTTTGAAACGGAAGTTCTGGACTGCCCTGACTGGCAGGGAAACGCTGTGGTTAACTACACGTCGGCGGAAGTTCCGTTCACGCGTATCATCGAGCACAAGCATTTTGAATTCGGAACGCAGTCCAAAACTGTTATAAGCCGCGAATATCCCGTGGAATGGGCTGACGGCGCAGAGCCGTTCTATCCAATAAACAACGAGCGAAACAATGCGCTCTACGGGCAATACAAACGGCTTGCCGCCGACAGGACAGACGTTATCTTCGGCGGACGGCTGGGTGAGTACAGATACTACGATATGGACAAGGTTATTGCGGCGGCGCTTTCAGCTGCTCGAGGTCAGTTGTGAGCTGCTGTAATCATTAAGGTGATATTATGAAAAAACTGCTTGAAAAAAATAAGGGAATGAAGATTCTGGTAACGGGGCACACTGGGTTTAAGGGCTCATGGCTCTGCAAGACGCTTATCATGGCAGGCGCAGAGGTTACTGGATTTGCTCTTGAACCTCCGACGGATCCTAATCTGTTTTCAATCTCAGGCATAGAGAAAAATATGCGTTCGGTCATCGGTGATATACGAGATCTGGAAATGCTGAAAAAGACGGTGGCGGAATGCAGACCGGAGATCGTGATACATATGGCGGCGCAGCCCATAGTGCGTGAAAGCTATGCCGATCCCGTATACACATATCAGACCAATGTCATGGGAACGGTGAACGTCTGCGAAGCTATAAGACACTGTCCCGACGTCAGGTCGTTTGTTAACGTGACAACAGACAAGGTTTACCGAAACAACGAATGGGAATGGGGATACAGGGAAACGGATCCGCTCGACGGGTACGATCCGTATTCCAATTCAAAATCCTGTTCCGAGCTTGTTACTTCATCATATGCAAAATCGTTTCTTGTCGGGAACGGAGTTGCGGTTTCTACCTGCCGTGCAGGTAATGTTATCGGCGGTGGCGATTTTGCTAAAGACAGAATAATCCCCGATTGCGTCAGGGCAATGGAAAAGGGCGAGCAGATCCTACTGCGTAATCCGTATTCCACTCGCCCTTATCAGCATGTCTTAGAGCCTGTTACTGCGTATCTCATGCTGGCGTTGAAACAGCTGAATGATCCATCGCTTGCAGGTAACTACAATGTGGGTCCTGATGACAACAGCTGCGTCAATACCGGCGACCTCGCAGACTTATTCTGCGAAAAATGGGGTAACGGAGCATCGTGGAAAAATGTCAGTGAGAAGAATGCACCGCATGAAGCTAATTTCCTGAAGCTTGACTGCTCCAGGATAAAATCAATCCTTGGCTGGGAACCCAAATGGAGCATTTCGGAAGCAGTTGAAAAGACTGTGGAATGGAGCAAGGCTTATATTTCACATGCCGACACCGTTGCCGTAATGGAAAAACAAATCAAAGAATATTTAGGAGAGTAATTTGCGTGTTTGAGAATATGACTGAGCAGCAGGCCCGTGAGCAGATACTGAAACTCACAGAGGAATACTGTAATACATTTCACAATAAGAAAAAGCCGTTCACAGAGGGCGACAGGATCCCGTATGCTTCAAGAGTATACGATTCCAAGGAGATGGTAAATCTGGTGGACAGCTCGCTGGAATTCTGGCTGACCTCCGGCAGATATACCGACCAATTTGAGAAGAAACTCGCCGAGTATCTTGGCGTAAGATACTGCGCGCTTGTGAATTCCGGTTCCAGCGCAAACCTGACCGCATTTATGACCCTGACTTCGCCGCTGCTGGGCGACAGAGCCATCAAACGCGGCGACGAGGTTATCACTGTTGCTGCAGGTTTTCCCACAACCGTAACTCCGATGATACAGTTCGGTGCGGTGCCTGTTTTTGTTGATGTCACCATTCCCCAGTATAACATTGATGTTGATATGTTGGAAAGTGCGCTTTCCGATAAGACAAAGGCGGTCATGATCGCGCATACGCTCGGCAATCCGTTTGACCTCGCTTCCGTAAAGGCTTTCTGCGACAAGCACGGATTATGGCTGGTGGAGGACAACTGCGACGCCCTCGGTTCTCAGTACACCATAAACGGTGAAAAGAAGTTCACCGGCACCATCGGCGATATCGGAACGTCCAGCTTCTATCCCCCTCATCATATGACCATGGGAGAGGGCGGCGCCGTGTATACAGACGATCCGCTGCTGGCAAAGATAATCAAGTCTATGCGCGACTGGGGACGCGACTGCGTATGCAAATCCGGCTGCGATAATATGTGCGGTCATCGCTTCGACAGGCAGTATGGCGAGCTTCCGTTAGGATATGACCACAAGTACGTTTACTCACATTTCGGATACAATCTCAAGGCTACGGATATGCAGGCTGCAATCGGCTGCGCACAGCTTGAGAAGTTCCCGACGTTCGTCGAGAGAAGAAAGCATAATTTTGCAAGGCTTAAAGAGGCGCTTCTTGTTGCACAGGACAGACTCATTCTTCCCGAAGCGGCAGAAAACGCCGACCCGAGCTGGTTCGGTTTCCTTATTACTTGCAGGAATGGCGTTGACAGAAATTCCGTTGTTCGTTATGTTGAGAGCAAGGGAGTTCAGACAAGAATGCTGTTTGCTGGCAATCTCACGAAGCACCCCTGCTTTGACGAAATGAGAAAGACTGGTGAAGGCTATCGAATTGTCGGCACTCTAAAAAATACCGATAGAATCATGAACGATACGTTTTGGATAGGAGTGTACCCGGGAATGAGCGACGAGATGATCGACTATATGGCAAAAACCATACTTGAAGCGATCGGTTAAGGAGCAATAGAAATGAAGGTTGTACTTTTAGCAGGCGGTCTTGGCACCCGTATATCCGAGGAATCCCAGCTTCGCCCTAAACCTATGATAGAGATCGGTGGAATGCCGATCCTCTGGCATATCATGAAGGAATATTCATATTACGGCTTTAATGACTTCGTTATCTGCGCCGGATACAAACAGCATATGATCAAGGAGTGGTTTGCGGATTATTTCCTGCACACCTGCGATGTGACGTTTGACTTCACGCAGAGCGAAAGCAGCGTTATAATCCACGATAAAAAGACCGAACCCTGGAAGGTCACGGTAGTGGACACCGGGCTTGAAACAATGACCGGAGGACGTATAAAGGCAGTCCAGAAGTACATCGGCGACGAACCGTTCTTTATGACTTACGGCGACGGTGTGTGCGACGTGAATATCATGGATCTGCTCAATTTCCACAGGAACAGCGGAAAAAAGGCGACGCTTACTGCCGTAAAGCTGGAGCAGAGATTTGGCGTGCTGGATATCGAGGACGGCACGGTCAGGGCTTTCCGTGAGAAATCTTCGCTGGATACAGAGCCGATAAATGCAGGTTATATGGTGCTTGAGCCGGAGGTCTTTGGTTATCTCGGCGGAAAGAACTGCATATTTGAAAAGGACCCACTCGAAAAGCTTGCGGCTGAGGGTCAGCTTGCTTCCTACCTGCACACAGGATTCTGGCAGTGCATGGATACCAAAAAAGAGCACGATGCGCTTGAGAAAATGTGGGAGAGCGGCACAGCTCCGTGGAAGAAATGGTAAGCCCGTCAAAAGTCATTTCCTATGTGAAAAAGTGGGGCGTCAGGTCGTCCTTTCAGAACCTGATGTACACGATACAGAACAGGGAGCTGCATAAGTCCTTTGGTGATGAAAATCCAGACAAGACTATATACATCATTCGCTGTGTGAATGATAAGTCCGGATTTTATAACGGGCCGATCAACAACCTCATGGCGAATTATTTTTATGTACTCACGCATCTGAGATATGCCCGGGTGAACGGCTATGTCCCTGTGGTTGACCAGCAGAACTATCCTGTGTATAACAGCGCTGATTCCGCCATCAACGGCACTATGAACGCGTGGGAATACTACTGGAAGCAGCCGTCTGATGTTTCCCTCGACGAGGCGTACCGCAGCAGGAATGTGATACTTTCCCGCCGCAAATGGTTCGGGCAGTGGGACATGGGATATGACGCCGCCAAATACAGAGATCCTGCAGTGGTGGGACAGGTTAGCGCATTGTGTGTACCGCTCAATACGATGACTGAGGATTATGTCGAAAGAAAGTACAATGAGCTTATTTCGGGAAAAGGAAAGGTACTCGGTGTGTGCTTCAGATATGGTGGCCATGCCAGGAACTGCTTCTACCACGGTGACGGTCACCCGGTACAGCCGGATATAGACGAGCTTGCGGATATTGTGGAACAGCGGCTTTCCGAGTGGGGAATGGACTGCGTGTTCATGACATCGGACAGCATGGATTCTGTCGAGTATTTCCGCGAAAGATTCGGGGACAGGCTCATCATTATGCCAAGAATACGCCGAAAAGAGGGCGTTGCGTATAAATCCAATCACGACAGCCCCATGTACTGCGAGCAGAATATGTTCCGCACTACGCTTGAATATCTGGCAGAAATGGAGCTGCTGTCGCGCTGCAATGGGCTTATCGGTTCGATCACCAGTGGCCTGAGGTACGCTGTGGTGAGGAACGATATGACATATGAACATTGTGAGATTCTTGAAAGAGGATTTTTTGAAGACAAAAGGAAGAAAGGGTAGATCGTGATATGAAGAAGCTGCTCATTCTGGGCGGAAACGGATTCGCCGGCAGAAACCTGTGGGAGTATCTGTCGCAGTTCCCAACGGAATATACAATAGACGCGCCCTCCAGTTCAGAGATGGATCTGCTTGATGAAACAAAAGTACATGACTGGCTCGCCCACGGAAACTATGACGTGGTGGTGAACGCGGCAATAGCCAATCCGCGCCGTTCCAGTTTCACGAAGAACTCCAGCGAGCTTGAGTGCGACATCAGAATGTTCTGCAACCTGGAGCGCTGCTCGGATATGTACGGAAAGATGCTATATTTCGGCTCCGGAGCCGAATACGACAAGCGTTTTCCCATATGCAGCGTTACCGAGGACGACATAGGCAGGAGTATCCCTTTCAATGATTACGGCCTTGCTAAATACATCATAGGGAAAAATATCGACCGCAGCCGCAATATATATAATCTGCGAATATTCGGGCTTTACGGCAAATACGAGAATTATGGAACTACTTTTATTTCGGGCGCCTGTTGTAAGGCACTGAAGGGACTTCCCATTTCTATTCGGCAGAATGTGTATTTCGATTACTTATATATTGATGATTTCTGCCGCATAGTGAAATGTTTTGTTGATAAAGAGTCTAAGTATCATACATATAACGTTACATCTGGGACAAAGGTGGATTTGAAATCCCTTGCTGCGTTTGTGAAGAAAGTGAGCGGCTCTGACGTTCCGGTTATTGTATGCAGGGATGGATTGGCAAACGAATATACTGCCGATAATTCCAGAATGAGAAGCGAATTGGGAGATTTTAGGTTTACTTCTGCGGTGGATGGAATTAATCATCTTTACGATTATTACAGAGAGATCAGGAATGATATTGATCTCATGAAATTATTATACTGATTTGGGAGGACAATATGACTGGGGTCGGAAAAATCGGAAAAATGGTGGTTCAGGCACTTGTGCCAAAGAAATTAAAACCTCGTTTCAACTTCTGTGTGGGCAAAATAAAGGCGGCTATGACCAGTACCAAAAGCTTAAAGGTTTTCTGGAAGATAGTATTTTTCCCGCTGACATTTTCTTTGTCGTTGCTGCTGGCTTTCTTTAAGAGTTTTCTGATACTGATACTTCCGCAGAGAACATATGTGAACCTTGTGTATATATTCCAGCAGATGTTTATTGACATCGCGCAGAGAGGAATTGGGCTTCCTACTGCGCTGAAGAGGGCTTCGTTGCGGAATGAGCTGCTTACAAAGGGCGCGCAGACCCAAAAGTCTTATGGCGATAAAAATCCAGATCTCACATTCTATGTTATACGCCCATATTACTTCCTTCAGCCTAATGTGCTTATTTACCGCAACGTTGCTAATCTGCTTACGCAATATTATTACGTTCTTCAGAAGCTCAGCTATGCACTGGAAAACGGGTACATTCCAGTGGTGGATTGGAAAAACTATGGACTGATGCCACATGCCGAGAACTATCCCGTAAATGGTACCGAGAACTCATGGGAGTATTACTGGACGCAGCCCAGTAGTTTTACGCTTGAAGAGGTATATCAGAGCAAGAACGTTATCCTTTCTACACAGAATATAGGAGATTTTGGATATATTCCACATTGCTCAATGGCACCGCCTTATGATAAATATGCTCATGATCTAGCAGAACAGTGCCCTCCGTATCTTAAAAATGTACATCTCAACGAAATCACCGAGAATTATGTATCCGATGCTCAGAAGGAACTCTTTCCTGAGGGAAAGAGGATCATGGGTGTTGTACTGCGCGGTGCGGCTTATGGTCATGGAGGAACTCCGTACAGAAGTCACCCACAGCAGGTTGGTATGGAAGAGCTGAAAAAGACGATATGGGAACTCCTCGACGAATGGGGCATGGATCTTGTTTTTTTTGTTAATGAAATGCAGGAAATGGTGGACGAAATGCGAGAGGAATTTGGCGACAGGCTGATTGTGCTGCCCAGAATGCGAGATACGTTTGAGCGTCCCATGGATGGAATCACTAAAAACCCAATGTATTATGACGGAAACAGATATCAGACAAATCTTGACTATGTTACTGAAATCGCTTTGCTGTCACGCTGCGATACGCTCATCGGTTCAATGTCCAGCGGAATGAGAACTGCGCTTATCTGGAACGCGCAGAAGTATGAGCATACATATGTTTTTGACAAGGGGCTCTGGTAATAATGAAATTCGGCTATATTGATTTTGACCGCACGGTGAACTGGTACTGGGACAATTCATGGAACAACAAGGCATTGCTTAATATCGGTGACGCGGCGGAATATAAGGTAATACGTCAGCTTTATGGGAAACTTGGTATCCCAGATGAAAAGACGCTGCCGCTTTGCATCAGCGAGCTGACCTCTTATCGTGGCGAGAAGCTTATCGTTGCGCTGAATATTTCGCTGGACAGCTATGTGGGATATAACAGGATACTTGAGGAACTTTCCCCGGATATAGTTCCGGTTTTCCTTGGAATGTGCTTTACTGACAGCAATCTGACCCCCAAGCAGATAGAGTGCCTGAAAAGGTTCAGCCCGATTGGATGTCGGGATCAGCGCTCATATGACCTAATGCAGAAACTTGGTATTGAAAGCTACTTGAACGGCTGCACAGCTTCTTGTATAGCTTTGCCGAAATGTAGCGAAAAGAACAATGACAGGATACTGTTTATTGATGTCCCCGAGGCGGCGGCAGAGTGCATTCCTGAAAGCGTGAAAGGTGAGATTCAGTTCCTAAGTCAGGAAATATATTGTCGGCGCAGCGATATGCCGGCAGATTTTGTCCCGTCGAAGTGGGCGGAGAGTATTTTTCAGGAATACGCTGCAGGTGCGCGTATGATCGTTACATCAAGATTTCACGGCGCAGTGCTGGCTCTGGCGGAGAATATTCCGGCGGCGATAACACTGGAAAGAATGACGTTCCGATTTAGCTGGATAAAAAATCATTTGCCGATATTCACCGATGGAGAGTACGATCAGATCAACTGGAATATGCCAGATGTTGATTATACTCCGGTCAGAAAGCTAGTCGAAAAAATCGCGCTTCGGCGTATCAGGGATACCGTAGAGAAATACGGTGATCTTCTTGAACTGACGGATATTCAGCGTACTGACAGCGAACCGGAGCAGGGCAGAACCAACCAGACGCTGTACTTTCAGAAAGCATGGGAGCAGATCAAAAACAGCTGGAACCGTGAAAAGTCCGTGCGTTATGCATTCTGGGGTCTGAACGATAATGCTGAAAATCTGTACAGGCTTATTTCGGAGGAATTTCCTAAGGCACAGCTTGTGGATATTTATGATATGTTCCGCACGGTCACGTTCAAGGGGATCACTTCCGTTAAGCCCGAGGAATTGAAAAAGCATATTGGCGATAATGAGTTTTACCTCATCATTACGGCGTATCTTGCGGTCAGAGTTGCCGGTGATATATGCGAGAGCATAGGATTTTCAGACGACAGGATCATAAAGTGCGAGCGGCTGTTTGTAACAGAGAAAGATCTGTAAATCAATATATAGGAGTAGTATCATGAAAAAACGAATTTCCGACATAATAGCCGATTACCTTGCAGACAAGGGGATAAACGACATATTCTGCCTTGTCGGCGGCGGTGCAATGTTTATGAACGACGCATTCGGTCATAATCCGAAGCTCCATGTGACCTACACCCAGCATGAGCAGGCGTGCTCCATGGCGGCGGAGGGTTATGTGAGAGCCTGTGGCAAGATGGCGGCTGTCTGCGTTACCACAGGACCTGGCGGAACAAACGCTATTACGGGTGTACTGGGCGCATTCCAGGACAACTACCCCATGCTGGTGCTTTCGGGGCAGGTGAGATATCCTACCTGCGTTGACAGCACGGGACTTCCTCTGCGCTTTATGGGCGAGCAGGAGCATGATATCGTCGATACTGTGAAGCCGCTTACAAAGTATGCGGTCATGGTAAAAAAGCCCGAGGATATCATGTATGAGATAGAAAAGGCCGCCTACATCGCAGAAAACGGCAGAAAAGGCCCTGTCTGGGTCGATGTCCCTATGGATATTCAGAGCCGTGAGATAGACCCCGCCGAGTTGCGCCATTTTGAGCAGCCCACCGAAAGCAGAGCGTGGGACAAGGCTACGTTCCTTGCGGAGTTGAAAGCTGCCAAGCGCCCTGTTATACTGTGCGGTTCTGCGCTCAGAAGCACAGGCTATACTGAGAAATTCCGCGAGCTTGCGAAGAAGATAGGCATACCCGTGATGGCAGCGACCTACAACGCAGACCTTTTCGCCAACGGCGATGAGGCTTATTTCGGAAACTTCGGAATTATCGGCGGACGTGCGGGCAATTTCCTTATGCAGAATGCAGATCTTGTTATCGGCATGGGCTGCCGCATGACTTTCAGACAGATAGGCTTCAACTATGAGAACTTTTCTCCGGATTCCCGCCGCGTTGTTATCGATGCCGACGAGTATGAGCTTAAAAAGCCCACGCTTCGTATTGACCTTCCTATCCACAGTGATATCAGAAATGTCATCGACGACCTGCTTGCTATGGACAAGATCGAAACAGGCGTTGAGAATAGCTGGCTCGAATATGCAAAGACCCTGCGCGCAAAGTATCCTATTTATCAGGAGAAATTCGATAATGCGCCCGAGGGACAGGTAAATCCGTATTACTTTGCAAAGCAGCTCAAAAACTATATGAAGGACGATTCTGTTATCGTCCTCGGCAACAGCACCATTGCTGCGCATATTCTTCAGATGGGCATTGAAAAGCCCGCGCAGAGGATAATCAATAACATGAACTGCGGCTCTATGGGTTATGACCTGCCTGCGGCTGTCGGCGCTTCTACTGCCCATGGAGAAGTCACGCTTATTACCGGCGACGGAAGCATTATGCTTAACATTCAGGAGCTTATGACTGTCAAGCACTATAAGCTTCCGATAAAGATATTCATAAGCTGCAATGGCGGCTACCGCGGGATCGTCCGCTCCCAGTCGAATATGTTTGGCGGAAGATACACGGGCTGCACCGAGGCCACAGGCGTTGAAATGCCTGATTTTGCAAAGATAGCAGCGGCATTTGAGCTGCCATATATTAAAATTAACGGACATGCAGACCTTGACGAAAAGCTCTGCCAGATCTATTCAGCTGATGGCGCGGTCGTTGTCGAGTGGCCGCAGGATCCAGCGCAGGTCATTGAGCCGCGTGTTATGAACCGCAAGGACGAAAACGGCAATATCGTTTCATCGGGCATCGACGATATGGCTCCGTTCCTTGATAAGGCTGAGTATGACAGAATGCAGTATTTTGCGTTCATCAAGGAGCAGATATGAAGATCCTGGCGATAATTCCGGTTTGTGAGGGTTCACAGTCGCTGCCAAACAAAAATCTGCGTGTTATCAACGGTAAGCCGATGGTTTACTATGCACTAAATAACGCACTAAAATCCCGTTATATCACCGATACGATAGTCACCACAAATTCTGACGAGGTGATAACGATTGCGCGGCAGATGGGTGCGATGGTAAAAAAGCGCCGCAGCGAATTGAGCAGTACAAGCGTTTCACTTGACGAGGTGGTATTCGACGTTAAGGACACGGTGGACTTCTCACAGTACGACTATATAGTAACTATGCAGCCGATTTCTCCCATACTCAAGCACACAACGCTTGATAAGGCGATAGAGCGCTGTATTTCAGAGCAGGCGGACACTATGATATCCGTCGTAGACCGTGCGCAATATTACTGGAGCAAAAACCAGAACGGCGAGTGTGTTCCATTGACGCACACTCGCATGAACAAGCATCAGCTGCCGCCGTTTTACATGGAAACAGGTGCGTTTTTCATTACAAAGCCGCAGTGCATAAAAATAGATACGCGCATAGGTGAGAAATGCAGCCTTTACGAGCTTGAAAGCGATGAGGCGCTTGATGTTTTCACATTCGGCGACCTTAAACAGGCTGAAAATATTCTCAGCCGAAAAAAGATAGCCTTTTATGTAAATGGAAACAACATCAGAGGTTTAGGTCACATTTACAGAGTCCTTCAGCTTGCCGACGAGTTCTTCACGAAGCCAGCGATTTATTTTGACAGCGCTTTGACCAAGGTGGAGTATTTTGGGGAAACGAATTATAACACAATTCCTGTCGATGGTGTCGGCGGTCTTGTTGACGCACTGCGTGAAAACGGCTGCGACATACTAATAAACGACATCCTTTCGACCGAAGCGGATTATATGCTTCGGCTGAAGGAAGCAATGCCTGCCATGAAAATTGTTAATTTCGAGGATGAGGGCAGCGGTGCGGAATACGCGGACATCGTATTCAACGCGCTTTATGATGAAAGCACCGCCGACAATGTAAGGGCAGGCGCCGATTACTACATTGTGCCGAAACTGTTCTTGCTGTGCGATCCGATAAGCATAAATGACAGGGTGAAAAATGTCCTGGTGACATTCGGCGGCGCAGACCCTATGAATTACACCGATATAGTGCTTTCTCTTGCTCAGAAGGAGAAATACCGCGATATTCATTTCACCTTTGTCATAGGCAGGGCGAAGCAGAATTTTGAGAGCCTTCTGAAGTGCGCATGCGGAAACATCAAGGTGCTTTACGACATCACAAATATGCCTGATGTCATGAGCAGGTGTGATATTGCCCTCAGTTCAAGAGGAAGAACGGGATACGAGCTGGCTGTGCTTGGCATTCCGGCAGTATCTATTGCCCAGAATGACCGCGAGGAGCGGCATAATTTCATGTCGGACAAGAATGGCTATCTTTACATAGGTTATGATCCGGGCGAAGCCGTGATCGAACAGACGCTGGACAAGCTGGCGTTTTCAGACAAGGAAACGCGCGCCGAGATGCAGCGAAAGCTGCTGTCTCACGACCTGCGCAGCGGAAGAAAGCATATCATGAATATTATTGACAACCTTTAATGGAGGGACAAAAATGAACAAGCCATATGTTATTGCAGAAGCAGGAGTGAATTTTTACGACACCGCAAAGCTCCGCGGAGTTACGCCGCTGGAAGAAGCAATGCACTATGTCGATAAGGCAAAGGAAGCAGGCATTGACGCAATAAAATTCCAGTCGTACAAGGCGAATACCATCGCTTCTAAAAACTCTCCTGCATATTGGGACACCACCAAGGAAACCACGCAGTCGCAGTATGAGCTTTTCACTAAGTTTGACTCATTCGGCGAGGAAGAATACCGCGCTCTGTACGAACACTGCAAGAAGGTCGGCATAGACTTCATGTCCACTCCGTTTGACTATGCTTCGGCGGATTATCTTGACGATATGGTGGATATATACAAGATATCCTCCTCCGACCTCAGCAATCTCCCGTTCATCACTCATATTGCAAAGAAAGGTAAGCCGATATATCTGTCCGTCGGCGCTTCTTATCTTTCCGAGGTGGAGCAGGCTGTGCGCACTATCCGCGAAACTGGCAACAACCAGATCGCGCTGCTGCACTGCGTGCTGTCCTATCCCTGCAAGAACGAGGACGCCAACCTGCGCATTATATCTACTCTCAAGCGCATATTCCCCGACATCACGATAGGCTACAGCGACCACACGCTGCCCGACGATACCATGACAATACTCACAACGGCTTATCTTCTCGGCGCAGAGATCATCGAAAAGCATTTCACGCTTGACAAGTCGCTGCCCGGAAACGACCACTATCATGCCGGCGACCCCGAGGATTTCCGCAAGGCTATCAGCAACTTCCGCCTTGTGAACACCGTTCTCGGTCAGAGCGAAAAGACCGTTCTTCCGTGTGAGCTTATCCCACGCCGCGAAGCACGCCGTTCCCTTGTCCTCACAAGGGATATGAAGAAGGGCGAGGTCATAACCGAAACCGACCTTATCGCAAAGCGTCCCGGCACAGGAATTTCGCCCACATATCAGAACATAGTTATCGGCAGGGCGCTGCTTCAGGATTGCCCGGAGGATACCGTGCTGACCTGGGATATGGTGTGACAATACACAAGATTGGGGTAAGATGGTGAACGTAAAAGAAATTTCGGTAAAAACTGAGCGCAATTATCAGCTTGACTTTTTAAAGCTTTTATGCACATTATTTGTGTTCATTTCGCACACCTATCGTTTCATAGGTGAGAATACACGATTTAGCATTCCACTTGGTCTTGGCTGGTGGAGTGTTCATCTGTTTTTTATTATTTCCGGTCTGTTGATGGTAAACAGTTACATGAAGAAGCCCCAATCAACCGATTATGGAAAAACAGCCATGAGGTTTGTTATAGGAAAGTTTAAAGGACTTGCAATTGAATATTGGGTTGCTTTTTCAATCGGATTTGTGGTTTTTCTTATTTTATATAAGCTGAACGTTTTTGAATCACTTGTAAAATCAATACCGGAAATACTGGCGATAGAGCTTTCGGGTCTTTGTGGAACAGATCTATCAATGATCAATGGACAAACATGGTATATTTCCGCAATGCTCATATGTATGCTTCCGTTATACTATATGCTCCAAAAAAATCCTTTATGTGTTTTCTCCGCTGACTGCATTGATTTTGCTCGGTTATATGTATTGTGAAGAATCTCATTGGTTGACTTGGTATAATACATATTCATTTTTAACCGGCGGAATTATCCGAGGAATATGCGGACTGTGCTTCGGCGTTGTGTGTTGGACTATTGCAGAAAAGATTCTCTCGTGTAAACATACTGATAGCCAAAGATGGTTTTTTACAGTAGTTGAAATACTATTATATTTGCTGATTTTTGCAATTTGCTTTTATCCGCAAAACAATTACTCTATGATTTACTGTGCAATGTTAATTATGCCTGTTCCTATTGCGATTACTTTCAGCGGAGTCAGCTATGTTGGCAAACTGTTTAGATTTAGCTGGATGAAGTGGTTAAGTTCAATTTCACTAGCAATTTATTTAAACCATATTGCGGCAAAATGTATAGTGCAGTCATTGTTTACGGATAAGAGCTACAAATTCTGTACACTGCTGATGTTCGTTTTTCTGTACACTGCTGATGTTCGTTTTTACGATCTGTCTTTGCGTTGTATACTATTTGCTTATTTGGGTGATAAAGAACCTGTGGAACAAGAAAATAAAGTCGTTTTTTATAGCTGAATAGTTTGCGGATTTGTTATTGGTGTTTGTTCAAATCCAGACAAAGAATATTGGAGGTGCTGTATGAACATAAAAATTTTTCTGTGCTGTCATAAATCATTCAGCATTGTACCTCCCTTATGTATACCTATACAGGGCGGTCGGGCGATCAACCTCGCAGTGCCCGGGGTTATGGGCGACGACTGCGGCGACAGCATTTCAGAAAAAAACCGCGAATACTGCGAACTCACCGTTCAATACTACGCCTGGAAAAACGAAAATCTGGACTATTACGGCTTTTGTCACTACCGCCGCTTCTTTTGCTTTGACGAAAGCGTTCGGTATCCGTATCTTGCGCTCGGAAAGCTGTCGGAAAAGCAGCAGAAGCGCTTCCTTGGAGATTTGCAGACAGCGGAGCGGCTCTGTGAGAGCTTTGACATGATACTTCCGCGAAGCGAGGATATGGGTGTCACGGTAAAGGAACACTACTGCACATCTGCTCATCACCATTCCGAGGATCTTGCGCTGTTCATGGATATAATCGGCGAAAAAGCGCCGCATCTTCTGCCGTTTGCGGAGGAATACCTGCCGCAGACAAAGCAGTATTTCTGCAATATGTTCATAATGCGCAGGGAATTATTCAACGAATACTGCGGACTGCTGTTTCCGCTGTTGGAGGAGTTTGACCGTCGCAAGACGCTGCATGGCAGCTTTCAGGACGACCGCACCGACGGCTATCTTGGCGAGAGGTTTGTCGGAATATTCGCTGCATATTGCCGAACCAGAGGCATGAAAATAAAAGAACTGCCGAGGCTGGATATCAGCTGCGCCATGAAGAAACGGCTGATGTTCAAACTGTTTCCGCCGCAGAGCAAGAGGCGGTTTCTGGCCAAGAAACTAGTTAAAACAGCACATAAGTAATTTGGAGGAGCAAAGCAATGTGTGGAATAGTAGGATATATCGGAGAGCGCGATTGCACAGAGGTGTTGGTTAGCGGTCTTGAAAAACTGGAGTACCGCGGATATGACAGTGTGGGTATTGCTGTATCTGAGGACGGAGTTATAAAAACCGTAAAAACAAAGGGTAAGCTTGTGGATATGAAGCAAAAATTAAAGACCGTGGGTGCGCCTTTGGGTCACTGCGGAATAGGTCACACACGCTGGGCAACTCACGGTGAACCGAGCGATGTGAACTCCCATCCACACAGCAACGGCAGGGTGACGATAGTTCACAACGGCATTATAGAGAACTATATTCAGCTCAAGGAGTTCTTAATGACCAAGGGCTATAAATTTGTGTCGCAGACTGACAGCGAGGTCGTAGCCTGCCTGCTGGATTACCACTATTCTGAAAGAAATCCACTTCGCGCTATAACAGAAACAATGAAGGAACTAGATGGAAGCTATGCACTCGGCATCATGTTTCGCGATTTCCCTGACAGAGTGTATGCGGCGCGCAAGGAAAGTCCCCTCATCATAGGCGAGGGTGATGGAGAGTATTTTATTGCCTCAGATATTCCTGCATTCCTAAAATATACCAAGAACTATGTCTTACTGAATGACAACGAAGTAGTGTGCATGGAAAAAGAAGATATTCATTTCTATGACATACATGGAGAGGAAATATCAAAAACCGTGAGCGTTGCCGATTGGGATGTTGAGCAAGCACAAAAAGGTGGATTCTCGCACTATATGCTAAAAGAGATACATGAACAGCCAGATGTCGTTCACAAAACGCTTAGTAGCATCGTCAAAAATGGATTGCCGGACTTCAGCGAAAACGGAGTTACCGACGAATTGTTGCGTGGGGTAAACCGTGTTTTTATTGTTGCCTGCGGAACTGCAATGCATGCTGGAATCGTTGCCAGGTATGCGATAGAAAAAATGGCGAGAGTTCCTGTTACGGTAGAGGTGGCAAGCGAGTTTCGCTATATGGATCCCATAGTTGGCAAGGGGGATCTGGTGATACTTGTGTCACAGTCGGGTGAAACAGCGGATACCAAGGCAAGCCTTCACCTTGCAAAACAGCGCGGCGCAAAGACCCTGGCGGTAGTTAATGTAAAATACAGCGCTATCGCGCGAGAGGCAGATATGTCCATATTCACTCTTGCGGGACCCGAGATAGCGGTTGCCTCCACCAAAGCATATATGGTGCAGATAGCTGTTTTGTATTTGCTGGCTTTCAGATTTGCTTTCGCTAGGGGGACGATAACCTTGGAGCAGCTTTGTAAATACACTTCTGAACTTGATATGGCCCCTGCCGCTATACAGAGCGTCATTGACAGGAAAGAGGAGTGTCAGTACATTGCTTCACGGCTGGTGAATGCAGAAAATCTGTTCTTCATCGGCAGGGGGTTCGACTATGCGCTGTCGCTTGAGGGTTCGCTTAAGCTTAAAGAAATAACCTACATACATTCCGAAGCCTATGCCGCCGGAGAACTAAAACATGGCACGATATCACTTATAGAACATGATATTCCTGTTATAACTATTGCGACTCAAGCGGCTGTTCTTGCAAAAACAATCAGTAACCTGGAGGAGGTCAAGGCGCGCGGTGCGTTTATTATCGCTGTGTGTCGCAAAGGAACAGCGTTTGCGGCGAATACCGTGGACTTGAAATTTGAGATAGATACTACGCTTCCTGATATGCTGCTCCCACTGCCGACGGTTTGCTCTTTGCAGCTTATTGCATATTATTCGGCAGTGCTTCGTGGGAATGATCCTGATAAGCCCAGAAATCTTGCCAAGTCGGTAACGACAGAATAATATATAATTGAAGTATTGTTAACAGGTGGAGCAAGTTATATCGGAAGCCATAGTTGTGTTGAATTTGTTCAGTGGGTTCTATTATGTCAGGTAAGTTTTGCCTAAATAATCGTGAAAAACTAATCAATTCTCCTCCCCAGGACTTCACTCTCCAATCCATTAAACCGTTTCTTAACATCTACCCTGCAATGAAAAAGCTGAAATTCGAGGAGGATGGTTAAATGAAGAAATATTTGTGTATAAAAGCTATAAAAGCCTTGATATTATTCGCCTCCGTCGAATAAATATGATTGTCTTTTAATTATAATCTATGAGGTAATGAGATGGACTATTTGACAGCAAATCAAGCTACCAAGAAAGTGGCAGATATCATAGCGCCGCGTTTAGGTGCTTTGCTCTGAGGACCGATTTTAAATTAGGCGAAGCCTGGGTTAATTCCCTCCGACATGTAGAAGCTGGAAGATAAAAGACGCAAGGATGATGGTAACAATGAAAAAGTATAATGTGATTGATTTGTTCTGTGGGGCCGGAGGGCTTTCCTGTGGCTTTGAACGCGCAGGTTATAATATCCTCTTGGGCATTGACAACGATAAAAAGGCGCTGGAAACTTTTGCATTGAACCATAATGGTGCGAAATCAATCTGTGGCGATATCACTCAAGTGTCATACGAAAAAGACATAAAGCCACTTGTTGGAGATGCTTCCATTGATGTGATTATAGGCGGTCCTCCTTGCCAGGGTATGTCTTTATCTGGCCCCAGAAAATTTGATGATCCGCGAAACAAGCTGTACTTATCGTATATTCGTCTTGTGGACGAAATACGCCCCAGGGTTTTTGTTATTGAAAATGTTCCTGGGCTTGTCGGCTTGTTCGGCGGACAGATAAAAGACAGCATTAACAAGAAATTTACGGATATGGGTTACAAGATTCAATATAAAATCTTATGTTCAGCTGATTACGGCGTGCCTCAATTGAGAAGACGTGTAGTTTTTGTCGGATATCGCGATGGTGAATTTCAGTACCCACTTGAGGATAAGAACTATATTTCCTGCGAAATGGCTCTTTCTGATCTACCTCCTTTAGTTGACACGCTAGGTGCTGAAGAAATGCCATATGCAACTCCGGCACAAAATGACTATCAAAGAATAATGCGCGAGAAATCGGATATCGTGCATAACCATGTTGCGGCGAATCATTCTGAGAAGGTTCAGAAAATAATATCACTCGTTCCTGCAGGAGGCAATTATAAGGACCTTCCAGAGGAATATAGGAACACTCGCAATTTCCATGTTGCCTGGACACGATTCCCGGATAATCGCCCTGCTCCAACTATTGATACCGGGCATAGACACCACTTTCATTATAAATACAATCGTGTACCGACTGTTCGCGAATGCGCGAGAATTCAATCCTTTCCGGATGACTTTGTATTTCTCGGAAACAAAACTCAACAGTTCCGGCAGGTCGGAAATGCTGTTCCGCCGTTAATGGCGGAAGCTATAGCGCGGCAGGTTACAAAACTCTTGGAGGAATGAATGATGATTTATAGAATACCAACGGAATATGAATTTAGAATACATCACTGCCGTCCAAGATTTAAGGGCAATGTTGAAAACGTCCTGATCTATATGGCAACTGAAATAACACGAATTGGGAGCGGCCCCAGAGATGAATTTAATAATTCACTTAACGACGCTATTCGTTGTTTCCCCGGGAATGCTACAAGCACGCTGAAAACCATTAATAACTGGAGGACCGAAATATCCTCTTTATTCGGGCTGTTTTACGAAGATGACAGCAGGTTCAACCATGCAATGTTAAGAGCGAAAGAACTGGCGGACAGCAACGACCTTGTTCAGTTCTTTAAACAGTTTATGTTCTATTTCCAGTATCCTGGCGCTCATATCAAGCCGGACAGAATCCTTGAGCAGATTGAGCAAGGGGTTCATTTTAAGCCTGCTCAGTATATTCTGAGGGTTCTCGACCAGGCGGAAAAAGATACCGGCAAACGCTGTGGTATTACCAAAGCCGAAGCGTGTTATTGCATACTGAATGACTTGCGCTGTACAAGAGATAACGAGGATGTCAGAAGCGTATGGCGGCGAATCGTTCACAACCGGGAAATGGGAACAGAATATGAAGCTATCGGAGATGTCATTCGGTATGCTGGAGATATTCTGGATTATATGCAACTCGGAAATCTTGTGAACTCATATAACAACAAGGAGTTCTTTATTAACCGAAATGAAAACGAGACGATAATTAAGTTTATCAATTCTACTGAGTGGTTTGCCGGCTATGATGCTATGATAAGAAACCGAGCCGGGACATTAGATGCAATCAACACCAGCCGTTGCAGGTGGTTTGAATATGTTAATCAGGAAAGCGAAGACACCGATTTCAGCACGAACATTACTGCTTATATTACGCCCGAACCTATGGAAGTTATTACGGAACAGGTGGCTCGGTTTAGAACTTATTTTGAGAAACTGTCAACTTTGGAAGAACTGAATACCAAGGATATCGGAGACATTGGTGAAAGCTTGGTCCATGGTCATGAATGTGAACGGCTCAAAATCGGCGGACGGATTGATCTTGTTCATCTGGTTACGAAAATTCCGACGGAACTCGGCGTCGGATACGACATTAGTTCCAGGGAATTGGATGCTACGCTACGAAACATTGAAGTTAAGACAACCATAAGCTCAAAGCCGATTATGTTTAATAAGATTCACTTGACACCAAATGAATGGCAGGCAGCGAAAAGCTACAGCGATCGTTATTGGATTTACAGACTGATGGTCAGCAAGCATAGCATCAAACTCTTTATCATGTGCAATCCTGTCGAACTGTTCAAAAAAGATTTGATTGATATCGCTGTACGCGATGGTATGGAAATCACATTTAAAGAACAGGCTGGGCAGTACGAGGAGTTATTAGCATGGACAAATTAAAAGTAGCATCTCTATTCTGCGGATGTGGCGGCACGGATATAGGCATCCTTGGAGGATTTGATTTTCTTGGAAAGCATTATGCCTCCAATAATATGGAAATCGTCTACGCAAACGATATTGAAAAAAGCGCTTGTGACATTTTTGAGGCAAATTTTGGACTAAAGCCCGATAACCGTGATATCAGAACAGTGAAATCGAGCGAATTACTAGAATTCGATATTCTCACGGGGGGATTTCCCTGTCAGTCATTCTCAATCGTTGCACAAAATCCAAAGCGGCTTGGAATCAAAGACGACAAAGGAAAGCTATTCTTTGAAATGTGCAGAATACTTAGAGACCGGCAGCCACGGTGCTTTATTGCAGAGAATGTTAAAGGAATACTGACAGCAAACAAACACGAAGCTTTTTCGCTAATTATAAAAGAATTTGAAGAAAGCGGATATGACGTCAAATATACCATATTGAAAGCGGTGGAGTTCGGAGTTCCTCAAAAAAGAGAAAGAGTCATTATTGTTGGTTTTCGTAAAGATCTAAAGGTGCAGTTTTCTTTCCCTAAAGCAGTATTATTGAGCGAAAACGAATATACACCACTTTCAAAATGCATTGACCACGATGTGCCTGAAAAATACTATTTCAGTGAAAAAGCTGTGGAAGGGATGATGCGAAACAGGGCTTCAATGAATAAAGGTCGTGCGCAGGATACAACTAAGCCCTGTAACACGGTCGGGGCGCACCTGGCAAAAGTGTCGCTGAACAGCACAGATCCTGTTCTATTTGAGAATGGAAGATATAGAAGATTCACTCCTAGGGAAGTTGCTAGAATTCAATCATTCCCGGAAACATTTATTCTGTCCGGGAGTGACGGAGATCAGTACAGGGCTTTGGGAAATGCAATTCCTCCCGTTATGTTCTGGTATGTGGCTAATGCCGTTTCTGAATGCCTACTTGGTGAAAAATGATGGGTAGTCTATCTTCGGAAAAACGGAGCTAGAATATGTTTCGTATTGAGGCTGAATGCCGAACCGTGTAAATGCCAATAATACCCACAGAAAGTGAGGTATTGCACATGAAAAAAACACACGGATTAGACGAGCGAGAGATGGAACTGGTGAAGCTGCTGATGGCAGATTGCTAGACAACCGGAGACATTCAGGCAAAGCTGAAAAAGCTGTTTGCTGGAACCATCGAGCAGATGCTCGAAGCAGAAATGGACGAACATCTTGGCTACGAGAAGAACTCCGTAGCCGGGGACCACTCCGGAAACAGTCGCAAACAGGATGTTTGCGCAGCTGCCCCCAAAGTGCGGCATGGAAGCCGCACAACATAGGGCAGCAGGCGGAATTGGTTACGGGAAAAAGATGATAATCAGCGGCTATGGCGAGTGCGAAATCGCTGTCCCACGCGACAGAAACGGCGATTTTGAGCCTAAAGTCATTGAAAAGCGACAGACAAGAACAAACGAGATCGAACAGAAAATCATGCAGATACTTACGCCAGCTGAACAAAGTTCAGCTAGGTATGTCTCAACGTGACATCGAAGATGCGTTAAAGCAGATCTACGGAACCGAAATTTCACAAGGCCTGGTTTCGCGTATAACCGACAAAATTCTGCCGGAGGCCAACGAGTGGCAGACTGTCCTCTGGAGGCAGTTTATCCGGTCGTTTTCTTCGATGGGATCGTGTTCAATTCGCGCAAGGATAACAAAATTGTCACGA
>OMDJ01000208.1_pt1 | contig 49819 bp, 38 predicted proteins | sample 1645211 | NCBI WGS metagenome assembly OMDJ01 (sample SAMEA103958142, study PRJEB25191) | human gut metagenome | biome: human-associated habitat [ENVO:00009003]; feature: intestine environment [ENVO:2100002]; material: feces | place: Germany | collected 2013/2015 | reverse complement strand
AGGCGACGCGCCCGCCGCAATGCAGGCTTCCACCAGCCGCCGGGCGACTGCACTGCCGCCGTGGCAGGAAAGCTCCACCACATCCTCGCCGGTGTAGCTGTGGGGCGCACGAAAAAACAGCGCCACGCCCTCATCGAAAGCCTCTTCCCCTTCCACGAACGCACCGAACATGGCCGTATAGCCTTTGGCGTCCGCGACTTTTTTGGCTGGGTTGGCCGGACGGAACACCTTCGCTGCCACTTCATAGCTTTCCGGGCCGGACAGCCGCACGATGGCGATGCCGCCCGCACCCGGAGCGGTAGCAATGGCCGCAATGGTCGAATGCTGCATCTTCTCCCCTCCTTATGCGCAGATGAATACAGTATATTCTACCACGAACCGCCAAAAAAAGAAATATGCTGCGCAAAAAAGCGGCACACCGCCGGAGAGTCCGCATTGATCCTTCACTTTATTGTGCAGCAAAAAAGGGTGTGCAGCCCCTAAGAGACTGCACACCCCATTGCGTGTGAAAGAAAAATCAGAATGCGGCAATATCGGCCGTGGTGATGGCCTTGCCGGGCAGGGTGCGGCTGTCGGCGTTCTCCGACAGAGCCAGCTTGCCCTCGCGCAGCAGCTTGACGGCCTTCTCGTGGTCAGCAGCGTTCCAGTTGTCGCCCACGAGCTTCCAGTTGTTGTCCACGTGCGGCTCGATGGTGCCGCCCTTGACGGTGCGGATGTACTCGCCCAGCAGTTCGCGGATGCCGCCCACATCGCCGCGCACGTCGATCTCCAGCAGCTTGGGCAGCTCGTCGCCCTCCTTGAAGATGTCGGCATAAGTCAGCAGCTGGGTGGTGGCACGGTAGTTGTTGACGGCCACCACGAAGCTGTCATCGTCCTGCACCGGACGGCCATCCATCCAGGTCAGGTTCTGGATGCGGTTGCCGGGCTGCTTGGAGATGTCGAGGTCATACTTGACGCCTGCAAAGGCATCGTACAGGTAGTAGCGGACGGAAGAGTCGAATGCGATGGTCACATCGCCCGGCTCCCAGGTCTTGAAGAAGGCAGCAGACCACTCCATGAACTGACGCAGCTGCCAGCCGTTCATCTGCAGCTTGTACAGGGTGTTCTGGTAGGTGTAGATGCTTGCCATGTCGCACTTGCGGATGGTACCCTCGCGCATCTGGGAGGTCATGGAGGTCAGAGCCGTTGCGGCCACCTGAGCGTCGGTGTAGTACATCTGTACCTCGTTGATGAAGTCCAGCAGAGCAGTATCCTGCACCATGGCCTGCGGCAGGCAGTCGATCTCGTTTTCGGGGGCCAGATCACCGCCGACCAGCTGGCCGATGGGGGTCACGGCGTCGTCCTTAGCGCGCTGGTCGTACTCTGCCAGCAGAGCGGTCAGCTCGGGGTCGGGAGCGTAGTCCTTGATGATCAGGTTTTCAGAGGTGCGGTCCTTCACCTTCCACTTGCCGTTCAGGCCGCGCTCGAGATAGACGTGGATGTCGGAGACGGTGGCACCGGCATTCTTGTTCTCGACCACCAGCACGCCGTTGATCATCTTGTTGGGGATGCTCTTGTGGCCGTGAGCGGCGACGATGACGTCGAACTCGGGGCAGGCATTTGCCAGGTCGGTGACGCCGGAGCCATAGACGCCGTACTCATTGTCAACATCCATATGCATAACGCCGACGATGACATCCACATCGTTCTTGATCTTATCAATGATCTTGCGGCTCTCGTCCACCGGGTTGGTGACAGTCCAGCCTTCGAGGTTCTTTGCGTCCCAGCGGGTGATGTTGGGAGTGACCATACCGATGACGCCGATCTTGACGCTGCCCTTATTGATGATGGTGTAGCCGTCAGCCAGAGGCTTGCCTTCGGGGCTGTAGACGTTGCCGGTCAGCACCTTGGCCTTCTGCTGGGAGAGCACCTTTTCCAGCGTGGCCATGCCATAGTTGTACTCATGGTTGCCGGTGACGTAGACATCGTAGCCGATGGCGTTCTGAGCAGCGATCATGGGGTGGACATCGTCGTTCAGGAACAGCTCAGCGGAGTTTGCCTGAATCGTGTCGCCTGCATCCACGACCAGCGTGGTCTTGGTGCGGTTCTCCTTGATGGCAGTTGCCTGCTGGGCCACGCTGCCGGAGGCGTCGGCCTTGTTGGCGGCGTAATCCCAGGGGTCAAACTTACCGTGGGTATCGCTGGTGGCAAGGATCTGCAGGTCCATGCTCCACAGGTCTTTGATGCCGGCAGCGGAAGCAGCCGGGACCAGACCGCTCATTGCGGCGGCGGTAGCCGATGCACCGGCCACGCGCAGGAAATTACGGCGGGAAATCTTATTCTGTTCCATAATAATTCCTCTCTTTTTTGCTTGGTATACACTCCGAAGCATTTGTAGCTCTAGTATAAGGCTTGTCGATATTGTTTTACAATGTGCAAGTAGGAGAAAAATTTCTTCCAGAATTGTACATATTCTCCAATTTTCCGATAAGAATGACTTTTCTTTCGAAATTATTCTTTCAGATTTGCTTTTCATCGTAAACCATCTTCATGCAAAAGACGTGTAAATTTATAGTGTTCCTCGTACAAAAAAAGACCCTCCCCTGCACGGCTTCCGCCATGCGGGAGAGGGTCTTATCATTCAGCTTTTACAGCTCGATCTTGCCGAAGCTCAGATCCGCGAAGTCATCCACACGCTCGGTGCGCTTGGGTGCCACAGGGGCAGCATTCTCGGCGTCGCGCGGGGTGTAGGTGCGCTCAGGCACATTGGAGCGGTAGCCGCCCCGGCCGCCATTGCCATTGCGCGGGCCGCGGCCATTCCGGTCACCACGGCGCTCGCCGCCGCGATGATAGCCGCCGCTGCGGCCATTGCCGTTGCGGTCACGGCCGCAGCGGGGTCCGCGGGGACGTGCATTTGCGCTCTCAGCCACAGCGTTGGGGTCGGTGGAGTAGATGACTACACGGCGGTCACGGCCCTCGCCCTTGCTCTCGCTGCGGACGCCCTCCATCTTGCCGATGGCAGAGTGGATGATGCGGCGCTCGTAGGGGTTCATGGGCTCCATGGCAAAGCTGCGGCCGGTGCGGCGCACCTTGGCACCGATGCGCTGTGCCAGTGCGGTCAGGTCGCTCTCGCGCTTGTCGCGGTAGCCGGCCACGTCGAGGCCCAGCTTGATGTAGTCGCCCTCGAGGCGGTTTGCCACGAGGCTTGCCAGATAGGACAGGCTCTCCATCGTCTCGCCGCGGCGGCCGATGAGGGCGCCCATCTTCTCGCCGTCCAGACGGATGATGGTAGCCTCACCCTTCTGCACAGCGCTGAACTTGACGTCCTGTACGCCCATCTTCTCGATGACATCCTTCAGGTAGTCCACAGCGGCCTTGACCTTGGTGTTCTCCTCGATGTTGAGGGGGACTTCCACCTCTTCGCCCTCGGCGGCGGGAGCCGCCTGCTCTTCGGCAGGGGCAGCTTCCTCAGCGGGTGCGGCAGGCTCTTCCACAGCAGCGGGAGCCTCAGGGGCAGTCTCTTCGACGACAGGCTCAGCCGCCACAGGAGCAGCCTTCTCCTCAACAGGGGCAGCAGGAGCTGCCGCAGGCTCGTCCGGCAGCTCGACGCTGACCCGGACCTTGGCGGGAGTGAGCTTCAGGCCCAGAAAACCGGTCTTCTGGGGCATTTCCAGCACTTCGTAGCTGACGTTGATGTCGTCCTTTTCCACGCCCAGCAGAGCGCAGGCGTTGGTGCGTGCTTCATCGACCGTCTTGCCGGTCGCTTCCTGCGTACGGATCATAACCGTCAATCCTCCTTTTTGTTCTGCAGCTCGCTCAGCGGGACAGTGCGCTCGTCCTTGTAGCGCTCAGCATCCTGCTGGCGGGCATACTCGAGGCGGCGCTTATTCATCTCGCTGGCGGAGATGTTCTTTTCCACGACCTCACCGGTCTTCTCGTCCTGGACCTTGATGGTGGTGCTCTTCACGCCGCGCTTCTCTTCCTTCCTGCGGGAAGCGATCTCGGCCTTGACCTGCTCCTTCATCTTCTCGGGGTCATAGATCTTACGCATGACCTGGGTCTGGACGGTCATCACGATGTTGGAAATGACGTAGTACAGAGAGAATGCGCAGGGAACGGTAAAGCAGAAGAAGACGTACATCAGAGGCATCATATACATGGTCAGCTTCATGCTGCCCTGCATCTCCTGGCCGGAGGCCTTCATGCTGATGTGGGTGGAGATGAACATGGTGACGACAGCCAGGATGGGGAAGATCAGCAGGGGCAGGTTGTCTGCTGCCAGGCTGTACTGCGGCACACGGGTCAGGTCGATGCCGAAGAAGTCCATGTGCTGGCCGAACTCCGTGATGGTGTTCAGCTGGTCTGCGGTGAACGCAGAGGTGACGGTGGACTCACCGGCCAGCACCTGTGCGATGATATTAGTGTCGCGGGTCACCTGAGTGAAGCTGATGCCCAGAGCGGTCATGGCATCGCCTGCGGCGGTGATGGCCTCGGCGCCGATGTGGAAGATGCGCTGCAGCGGGCGGTACACGACCTCGATGACGCCGAACATGACGAGGAAGTTGACCAGCATGGGCATACAGCCGGCGGTGGGCTTATAGCCGAACTCCTGCTGGAGCTTCATCAGCTCTTCCTGCTGCTTTTCGGGCTTGTCCTTGTACTTTTTCTGGATGTCGACGATCATCGGCTGGAAAGCGGACATCTTGGCCATGCTCTTCTGCTGGTTGAGCTGCAGAGGAATGCTGAGCAGGCGGATGACGATGGTGAAGATGATGATGTCCCAGCCGTAGTTCGGGATGAGGTTGTAGATCCACTCCATCACATAGCCGAGAGGTACACCGAGGATGTACAAAATATTCATGTCTCTGTCCATTCTGCCCCGCCTGTGGTGCGGGACGGTTATTTTTATCGTAGGACACGCCGCCCACAGTTCAGCACGTCACAAGAAGCAATTATGATAGCTTTTCCTCTCAGCCTCCCCTCGCCAGGGGAGGTGGCACGGCGAAGCCGTGACGGAGAGGTCTTCCCCGCTTCAGCGCTCTTCCAAAGAGCATTGACGAAGAGGTTTTCCACTTATTTTTCGTGTCTTGTGGAAAACAGAGCCGAGGCCGAGAGATGCCGGGCCGGATTTTTCCAGCGGCCCTTTTCCGGTACGGGGTCGTAGCCCCAGCGGCCCAGCGGATTGCACCGGGCGATGCGCCATGCCGTCAGCAGCAGCCCTTTGACGCAGCCGTGGGTGCGGATGGCCTCAATGCCGTACTGGCTGCAGGAGGGCGAAAAGCGGCAGTTCCGCCCCAGCCCCGGGCTGATGAACTTCTGGTAGAGCCGGATGAGCCCGCAGAGGGCTTTCTGAAAGATGCTCACGCCTCGGGCTTCCGGACCGGCGGCAGGGTGGCAGGGGGCTTTGCGCCCGGCTGCTTTGCCTTATCCGGCAGGCCGGCCTGGGCGAAGAGCTTCGCCACGATGGCGCTGAGCTGCCAGCTCTTGAGCCGGGGGGTCATGCCCCGGGCCACGAAAACGAGGTCGTAGCCGCCGATGTTGTAGTCGAGATGCTCGTCGATGGCGGCCTTCATGACGCGGCGGGCGCGGTTGCGCTGCACGGCGTGGCCGATTTTTTTGGTGGCCGTCAGGCCCACCCGGGTGCGCTTGCTCCGCGTTTTGAGCACGTAGAGCACCAGCGCCTGGTTGACATAGGACTTGCCGCGGGCATACACGCGGCCAAACTCGCCGTTGCGGCGGATGGGACGATAGCGCATCCTGTGCGCCTCCCTTCAGGTGATGTGGGAGCACCGCCCGGAAAAAAGCAATGCTCAGTGTTCAGTATAGCAAAAAAACGCCGACATGAAAAGCTCATCCGGGCGTTTTCTCTGCCAAATCTTTGACAGTTTTTTTAGGCAATGCGACTATTCACCGCAGCTTTCCGGCCTTTTTCCCGAATGCCGGATAAAAAAATAAGACCGCCAATCCAATATCAGCGGCCTTTTTGCGCATATTCCATTCTGCGCCGGACCTGATGCATACTGCTCAGGATCAGACGGTCAGGCTCTTGCGGCCCTTAGCACGGCGTGCGTTGATGACCTTGCGGCCGTTCTTGGTGCTCATGCGGGTCAGGAAGCCATGAACTTCCTTGCGCTGACGCTTCTTGGGCTGAAAAGTTCTCTTCATGGTGTATTTCCTCCGTAAAAACTCGTCCCCGGTATGGGGTCTATTCTGGTCCCAAAATGGGGACAGGCTTGCAATTCAACAGTATATCGCACACTATGGCCTTCTGTCAAGCATTTTTTTCGCTTTCCTTCAAACTTTTTTGAAAAACCTCTGTGGAGAAACTTTCAACTTTTTCACCCATTTCCCGTGGAAAACTTTTCATCCACAATATCTTGTGGCTTTTCTCCGCCTTGGACACAAGGCCGTTTCCCAGACGCAGGTATGTCTTTTTTATGTATTATAAATTACCTTATATAATATAGACGCAGGGGGATTTTTGTGGTATACTAACCTGGTATCAGCAGCATTGTTGAAAACTTCAATGGAGTGGATGTACTATGGATTCTTTCAAGGACGTTTTAGAGGCTGCCCAGAGCTACTGCAAGGCGCAGATGGCGGAGCCGACGTATAATCTCTATATCGACGGGTTGGAGCCTATCAGCTTTGAGGACTCCAGCCATATCACCCTCTCGGTGCGCAACGACTTCATCTGCAAGATCGTGACGGACCGTTATCTCGGCCTGCTCAAAGAGGCCTTCAAAACAGTGCTGGGCTTTGACGTGGACATCACCCTCGTCGTCCCCAGCACGCCGCCCCACGAAGTGGTGCTGGCCCAGCAGTACGAGGCAAACCCCGCCTCCCCGCAGGGCAACTATGAATTCACCTTCGAGAACTTCATCAAAGGCCCATCCAACCAGTTTGCGTTTGCTGCGGCGCAGGCTGTTGCGGCCAACCCCTCCGGTGCCTACAACCCGCTGTTCATCTACGGCGGCTCGGGCCTCGGCAAGACCCATCTGCTGACGGCCATCCAGACCGAGATCAAGCGCACCCACCCCGACTTCGTCATCATGTATGTCACCTGTGAGCAGTTCACCAACGAGCTGATCGCGGCCATCCGCGCCGGCAGCACCGAGGACTTCCGGATGAAGTACCGCGTGGCCGACCTGCTGCTGGTGGACGACATCCAGTTCATCGCGGGTAAGGAGTCCACCCAGGAAGAATTCTTCCATACCTTCAACTCCCTCCACGATGCCCACAAGCAGATCGTCATCGCATCCGACCGCCCGGCCAAGGAGATCAAGAGCCTGGAAGAGCGTCTGCGCACCCGCTTCGAGTGGGGCCTGACCGCCGACGTCCAGCCGCCGGATTTCGAGACCCGCGTGGCCATCGTCAAGCGCAAGGCGGAACTTCTCCACCTCGATCTGCCCGAGGATGTGGCCGAGTTCATCGCCAACCATCTGAAAAATAACATCCGCCAGCTGGAAGGCGCGGTCAAAAAGCTCAACGCTTACTATATGCTCGAGGGCATCCAGCCGGTCATCAGCGTGGCACAGAATGCCATCAAGGACATCCTCAACGAGACCCAGCCCGTGCCTGTCACCATCGAGAAGATCGTGGGCGAGGTATCCCGCACCTTCAACGTCTCCCCTGCCGACATCCGCGGCACCAAGCGGAACGCCAATGTGGCCTCTGCCCGCCGTGTGGCCATCTATATCCTGCGCGAGGTCACCGGCATGAGCATGGAGGAGATCGGCCGGGAGTTCTCGGGCCGTGATCATTCCACCATCGTCTACTCCCTCAAGACCATGGAGCGGGACATGAAGAATGACCAGCACCTGCGGGAGACGGTGAGCGACATCATCAAGAATGTGAAGGCTTAACGCACCGGAGCAGACTTAAAAGTCATACTCATTCAGGGGTCAAACCCCAAAATATGGGGAGAAAGAGGAACAAAAAGGGGAAAATAGACCCAGATATTGTGGTGAAAGGCCGAAACTTTCCACTCTTTCCACATGGTTTTCAACATTCAACCTCCGTTTTTCACAGCGGATGTGGAAAGAACCACCGCTTTCCCCGATTCAACATTCCATTCACAGTTCCTCAACATCTCCGTGGAAAACCAAATCCCCGCATCCCGGCAAGGGTTTGCAGAGTTTTCCACATCTTCCCCACCCCCTACTACGATTACTACAACAAGTTCAATAAAGAAAACAGGTTTTTGCATCGGATCCCATGAGAAACGACAGCAAAACTGACGGAAAAAAGGAGAGAAGAAGATTTGAACATCATCTGCGACAAAACTCTTCTGAGTGCAGCCATTGACGGCGTATCCAAAGCAGTCACTCTGCGCTCTACCATCCCGGTACTGGAGGGCATTTTACTGAAGGCAGAAGGCTTCCAGCTGACCCTCACCGGCTACGACCTCGAAATGGGCATCGTGACCACCATCGAAGCCAATGTCAAAGAACCCGGTGAGCTCGTACTGAATGCCAAGCTGCTCAGCAGCATGATCAGCCGGATGCCGGCAGGCCAGATCACCATCCAGTCTGCCGATAATGGCAAAACCACCATCCAGAGCGGCGTGGCGCAGTTCGAGATCCAGTCCATGTCGGCCACCGATTTCCCCGAGCTGCCCAACACCGGCGCCGAGGAGACCCTGACCATCAAGACCGGCGTGCTCCGCGATATGATCGACCGCACCCTCTACGCCGTCAGCCAGGATGAGAAAAAACCTGCGCATACCGGTGAACTTTTTGAGATAGAGCCGGATAAAATGACCATCGTTGCCCTGGACGGCTACCGTCTGGCCATCGTGGAGCGGCCCGTCACTGCCGTCAAGGACATCCGCATCATCGTCCCCAGCAAGACCATGACCGAAGTGTCTCATCTGCTGCCCAACGACGACGAAGAGCCGGTCCACATCTGTGCCAACCGCCGCTACGTCGTGTTCATGACCGCTGGCTACACCATCATGAGCCGCCTCATTGAGGGCGAGTTCCTCAACTATCACAATGTCATCCCCGCCGGCAGCCGCACCCGTGTGACCATCGACACCAAGGAGTTCATCGAGACCATCGAGCGCGCTTCTCTGATTATTACAGAGCGTTTAAAAAATCCCCTCCGCATCACTTTTACAGAGGGTAAAGTCGTCGTCCGCTGCCAGACCAATCTGGGCCGCGTCGTCGATGAGTTCAACGCCGAGTGCGAGGGCGACGAGGTGGAGATCGGCTTCAACAACCGTTACCTGTTGGACGCGCTGCGCAATGCCCGCACCGAGAAAGTGCGGATGGAGATCAGCGGCCCGCTGAGCCCGGTGAAAGTGCTGCCGGTGGAGGGCAATGACTTCCTGTATCTGGTCCTGCCCGTCCGCTTCAAAAACGACTGAGAGGCGTAATAAAATGCAAAAGATCCTCATCCATACCGAATTTATCAAGCTGGACGCCCTGCTGAAATATGCGGGCCTGTGCGAGACCGGCGGCGAAGCCAAGGAGCTCGTTCAGGGCGGGGCCGTGAAGGTCAACAGCGAAGTCTGCACCATGCGCGGCAAGAAGTGCCGCCCGGGCGATACCGTGGAGCTGGACGGACAGACCATCGAGATCGGGATGGGCGGCTGATGCGGCTGCTCTCTCTCGAAGTCGAAAATTACCGGAACATCGCCTCGGCCAGCCTGACGCCGGGCCGGGAGCTGACTGTCATCTGCGGCAACAACGGCCAGGGCAAGACGAACCTCCTGGAAGCCATCTGGCTGCTCACCGGCGGCAAGAGCTTCCGGGGCGGCAAGGACGCAGAGCTGGTGCGCCGGGGCGAACCCTTCGCCGTGCTCAAAGCGTCCACCCTCCGCGCACAGCAGGAAGAGCAGGAAAAGGAAGAGCCGAACCGCGTCCGCCTGACGGTGGGTGCGCCGGACTCTCCCCGTCCGGGCCGGACAGTCTCGGTGAACGGGGGCGCAGTCAAGCGGGCGGCCAGCCTTGCGGGCAGCTTTCCGGCGGTGGTCTTCGACCCCGGACACCTGAGTCTCGTGAAGGGCGCGCCGGAAGGGCGGCGGAAATTTCTGGACGCGGCCCTCTGCCAGCTCTACCCCGGCTACCTGACCCTTTATCGCCGCTATGTCCGGGCTTTGCAGCAGAAAAACGCGCTGCTTCGACGCTCTTCCAATGGCATTGAGCGGCCTTATGCCGAAAAGCGGGCCTTGTTAGAGGTGCTGAATGTGGAGCTTGCCCAGCAGGGCGAGGCCATCCAGCAGCGGCGCAGAGCCTATCTCGCCGCTCTCTCCCCGCTGGCCTGTGCCAACTATGAGGAGCTTTCCCGCGGGGCGGAAACACTGAGTCTGCGGTATGCGGCCCAGTTCGAGCCGGGCGGTCTGGCCCAGCTTCTGCGGCAGAAAATGCCCGAAGAGCTGCGGGCCGGGCAGAGCCTCTGCGGCCCGCACCGGGAAGATCTGGACCTTCTTCTGGATGGTCAGCCTGCAAAAGTGTATGCGAGTCAGGGACAGCAGCGGAGCGTCGTGCTCAGCCTGAAAATGGCCGAAGCCGCCGCAGCTGCCTCCATCACGGGCGAACACCCGGTGATGCTGCTGGACGACGTGCTCAGCGAGCTGGACGATGGCCGCAAGCAGTATCTGCTCACCCGGATGCGGGAAAAGCAGACCTTCGTGACCAGCTGCGACGACACCGCTTTCCTCAAAACGGACGGCGAGGTCTACCGGATGAACGGCGGCGTGCTGACGAAAGTGTGATGCAATGTATGTACACCTTGGCCGCGATTATGTCCTGAACGACCGGGACATCATCGGCATCTTCAATCTGGAAACGACGACCATCTCACCCCGGGGGCGGGAGTTTCTGAACTACGCCCAGAAAAACGGGGCGGTGGTGAGCCTGTCTGATGAGCTGCCCCAGAGCTATGTGCTGGCAGATTCCCCGGTGGATACGATCTATCTCTCGGAGCTGTCGCCGGCTGCGCTCAAACGGCGCACGGAGATGAAACTGGAATAAGCCAACCAGCGATTGATCGCTTTTACAAATAGTAACGAAAAAACGAAACAAAACAAAAGGGAGAAAGGAAATGGCAGAGGAAATCATTACCAGTACCAACGCAGAAACTGCGACGGACCATGAATACAACGCCAGCGAGATCCAGGTCCTGAAAGGTCTGGAGGCAGTGCGCAAGCGCCCCGGTATGTATATCGGCTCCACCGGCGAGCGCGGCCTGCACCATCTGGTGTACGAGATCGTGGACAACGCCATCGACGAGGCTCTGGCCGGTTACTGCGACCACATCGAGGTCAAGATCCTGAAGGGCGACATCATTCAGGTCACGGACAATGGCCGCGGCATCCCCGTGGACATCCAGGCTGATACCGGTCTGCCTGCCGTCACCGTCGTCTATACCATCCTCCACGCCGGCGGCAAGTTCGGCGGCGAGAACTCCGGCTACAAGGTGGCCGGCGGCCTGCACGGCGTCGGCGCGTCCGTCGTCAACGCCTGCTCGGAGTGGCTGACCGTCAACGTCCGCCGCGACGGCCGCGAGTACGAGCAGACCTTCCGCCGCGGCGACCCGGACGGCCCGCTGAAGTGCATCGGCACCGTGGACCCCAGTGTCACCGGCACCCGCGTCACCTTCAAGCCCGACCCGGAGATGTTCAAGGACACCACCGTCTACAACTTCGAAACGCTGGAAAAGCGCCTGCGGGAAGAGAGCTTCCTGAACGCCGGTGTCAAGATCACCTTGACCGACGAGCGCGAGCTCTACACCCCCGTCCTCGAGGACGGCAAGGAGGGCGAGCCCACCTACCGCACCGAGGTCATGTGCTACGAGGGCGGCATCAAGAGCTTCGTCACCTATCTGGGCGAGAAGCGCGACCTCGAGGTGCTCCACCCCAACGTCATCTATCTCAAGGGTCAGACCGACCGGGGCATGGCTGAGATCGCCTTGCAGTATAATTCCAGCTACAATGAGCTGCTGCTGAGCTTCGCCAACAACGTCAACACCCCCGACGGCGGCACCCACGAAGAGGGCTTCCGCAGCAGCCTCACCCGCGTCTTCAATGATTATGGCCGCAGCCACGGCCTGCTGAAGGACAAGGACGAGAACCTTTCCGGCACAGACGTCCGTGAGGGCCTCATCTGCGTTATCTCCGTCAAGCTGCAGGAGGCCGAGTTTGAGGGCCAGACCAAGGCAAAGCTGGGCAATACGGAAATTCGGACCCTCGTCTCCAACATGGTCTACTCCAAGCTGATGGAGTTCTTCGAGGAGAACCCCGGCGTGGCCAAGGCTATCTTCGAAAAGGCCACCCAGGCCGCCCGCGCCCGCGCTGCCGCCAAGAAGGCCCGTGAGCTGGTGCGCCGCAAGAGCGCCCTCGAGACCAGCCGGATGCCCGGCAAGCTGGCGGACTGCCGCGAAAAAGACCCCACCCGCACCGAGATCTTCATCGTCGAGGGTGATTCTGCAGGCGGCTCGGCCAAGATGGGCCGTGACTCGGCCATTCAGGCCATTCTCCCCCTGTGGGGCAAGATGCTCAACGTCGAAAAGGCCCGCGCCGACCGTATCTACGGCAACGACAAGCTGATGCCTGTCGTGCTGGCACTGGGCTGCGGCATCGGCGACGAGTTCGATATTTCCAAGCTGCGGTATGACAAAGTGTTCATCATGGCCGATGCCGATGTCGATGGCTCTCACATCTGCACCCTGATGCTCACCTTCTTCTTCCGCTATATGCGCCCCCTCATCGAGCAGGGCCATGTCTATGTGGCACAGCCCCCGCTGTTCAAGGTGCAGAAGGGCAGCACCATCAAATACGCTTACAACGACGCCGAAATGGCCCTGCTCTCGCAGGAGATGCCCGGCGCGAAGATAAACCGCTATAAGGGCCTTGGCGAGATGAACCCGGAGCAGCTCTGGGAGACCACCATGAACCCCGAGAACCGCGTCATCGTCCGCATCACCATCGAGGATGCCGAGAAGGCCGATGAGGCGTTCACCATCCTGATGGGCGATCAGGTGGAGCCCCGCCGCCGCTTTATCGAGACCAACGCCCAGTACGCAAAGCTCGACGTGTAATTGGAGGAAACAATGGAAGAAGATTATGTGATGATACCGGGCAGCGGTACCAAGATGATCATCCGGGACGTCAAGAAGGAGATCGAAACGGCGTTTCTGGATTACTCCATGTCGGTCATCGTGGCCCGCGCCCTGCCGGATGTGCGTGACGGCCTGAAGCCCGTCCACCGCCGCATCCTCTACACCATGCACGAACGCGGCAACGACCCCAGCCATCCCTACCGCAAGTCGGCGGATACCGTCGGTGCTGTGCTGGGCTCTTACCACCCCCACGGCGACGCCTCCGTCTACGACGCCATGGTCCGTCTGGCACAGGATTTCTCCCTGCGCTACCCGCTGGTGGATGGTCAGGGTAACTTCGGCTCGGTCGATGGCGATCCCCCGGCTGCTTACCGTTACACCGAGGCCCGCATGAGCCGCATGGCGGTTGAGATGCTGACCGACATCGACAAGGACACCATCAACTGGGACCCCAACTTCGACGAGACGAAGAAAGAGCCCAGCGTCCTGCCCTGCCGCTTCCCCAACCTGCTGGTCAACGGCAGTCAGGGCATCGCCGTCGGTATGGCCACCAACATCCCGCCCCACAACCTCAGTGAGGTCATCGACGGCTGCGTGGCCTATATCGAGAACCCCGACATCGACCTGCCCGGCCTGATGGAGCACATCAAGGGACCGGACTTCCCCACTGCCGGTATCATCATGGGCCGAAGCGGCATCCGCGCCGCCTACGCCACCGGCCGCGGCAAAATTACTCTGCGGGGCCGTGCCACCATCGAAGAGACCAAGAATGGCCGTACCCAGATCATCATTACGGAAATTCCGTATATGGTCAACAAGGCCCGCCTCATCGAGAACATGGCAGAGCTGGTCAAGGACAAGCGGATCGAGGGCATCACCGGCCTGAACGATGAGACCAACCGCAAGGGGATGCGCATTGTGGTGGACATCCGCAAGGATGCCAACGCGCAGGTCATCCTGAACCAGCTGTACCAGTACACCCAGCTGCAGGATACCGTGGGCGTCATCATGCTGGCCATCGACCACAAGGTGCCGAAGGTCATGACCCTGAAACAGATGATACAGAAGTACGTCGAGTTCCAGGATGAAGTCGTCCGCCGCCGCACTCAGTATGATTTGAAGAAGGCCAAGGAGCGCGCCCACATCCTCGAGGGTCTGAAAAAGGCCACCGACATCGTGGATGAGCTCATCGCTACCATCCGCGCCTGCAAGGGCGGCATGGCCGAGGCAAAGGCCGCTATCATGGAGCAGTTCGGCTTCGATGACCCGCAGGCCGACGCTATCGTCAAGCTGCAGCTGGGCCGTCTGGCTGGTCTCGAGATCCTCAAGATCGAGGAAGAGCTGTCCGGCTTACAGGCAAAGATCGAGGATTGGGAGAACATCCTCGCCAACGACGCCCGGGTTCTGGAGATCGTCAAGAATGAACTGCTGGACATGAAAAAGCGCTTCGGCGACGAGCGCCGCACCGAGATCCAGTCCGTCACCGGCGAAGTGGACATCGAAGACCTCATCGCCGAGGAGCAGTGCGTCTACACCCTCACCGAGGCCGGCTATATCAAGCGCCAGCTCAAGGCCACCTATCAGGCCCAGAAGCGCGGCGGCCGCGGCATCTCCGGCATGACCCGGAAGGAAGAGGACATCGTGCAGGAGATGTTCGTGGGCTCTACCCATGATTATGTCCTGTTCGTTACCGACAAGGGCCGCCTCTTCCGCATCAAGGGCTACACCATCGCCGAGGGCAGCCGCACCAGCAAGGGCAGCAACATCGTCAACCTGCTGCAGCTGGCCGAGGGCGAAAAGGTCACCAATATGCTCTGCTACCCCAAGGACGAGGACAACAAGGGCGGTTTCGTCACCATGGTCACCAAGCAGGGCCTCATCAAGCGCACCCCGCTGGAGCAGTACGCCAACATCCGCAAGACGGGCCTCATCGGCATCGCACTCAACGAGGGCGACGCGCTGGCATGGACCCGCCTGACCACCGGCAATGATATGCTCATCGTGGCTACCCGCAACGGTCAGGCCATCCGCTTCAACGAGGCCGATGCCCGCCCGATGGGCCGCAGCGGCCACGGCGTCCGCGCCATCAAGCTGGCCGAGGGCGACGAGGTCGTCGGCGTCTGCATCTGCCGCGAGGGCGGCACGGTGCTCACCGTCACCGAAAACGGAAAGGGCCGCCGCTCTGACATCGACACCTACCGCATCACCGCCCGCGGCGGCAAGGGCATCCGCAACTACGATGCCTCCAAGGACAAGGTGGCAGCCGTCAAGATCGTGGACGACATCGACGATGTGCTGCTGAGCAGTCAGGAGGGCATCATCATCCGCCTGCACGCCAACGAGATCCCCGTCCAGAGCCGCTACGGCTCCGGCGTCCGGGTCATGCGTCTGGGCGAGAACGATAAGGTGATGGTGCTGGCCCGCACCGACCACGACGACGAGGCACAGACCGAGAGCATCGAGGCCGACACCGAGGACGAGCCCACTGCCGAGCAGCTGGCGGAGATGGAAGCGGCCGATGAGGCATCGGCCGCCGAAGCTCCCGAGGCTGACACCGGCGACGAGGAATAAACCTCATTTCCACACATAAACTGACCCTGCGGGGGAGTACACGCTTTCTGCGGTGCTCTCCCGCAGGTTTTTGCAAAAAAATCACGGTTATACTGGACAAATCCGCTGTTTGTGTGGTACGATAACCGGACAACAAGAAAGATCCTCATGGGGGAGTAGCAGGCGCTGTTTTGCAGGCAGCGCAGCAAGTCAACACAATGACGGCCCGGGCGGCTGTCTGGCTTGCTTTCATTTGCGAGACTCATGTGCTTTGGTGCGAGTACCACGCCCATTCCACATGGAGTCAGTTTGTAAAAATCCGACCCGGAATTGGCGAAATGCGCGCCGATCCCGGGTCTTTTGTCTGCCCACCAATTCCGGTCAAATCAGGAGGCATGGTTATGGAATGGAGTTTTTTGTTTTTCTTCAACAGCGCCCTGCTGGGTGTGGGCCTTGCCATGGATGCGTTTTCCGTCTCGATGGCAAACGGTCTGCATGACCCTCAGATGTCCCGCCGCCGGGGCGTCCAAATCGCAGGCACCTTCGGCATCTTTCAGGCTGTCATGCCCATGACGGGCTGGGTCTGCGTCCACACCATCGTGGAGCTGTTCTCTTCGTTTGAAAAGTTCATCCCCTGGATCGCCCTCATCCTGCTGGGCTACATCGGCGGCAAGATGCTCATCGAGGGCATCAAGGGCGAAGAGACCGAGGAAGCCGCTGAGCTGAGCGCGGGCGCACTCTTCATGCAGGGCGTGGCCACCAGCATCGACGCGCTGTCGGTGGGCTTCACCATCTCGGAGTACGGCTGGTTCATGGCTCTGGTCTGCTCCCTCATCGTGGCGATCGTCACCTTCTTCATCTGTGAAGCCGGCCTTGCCATCGGCAAAAAGTTCGGCACCAAGCTCTCCGGCAAAGCCTCCGTCCTCGGCGGCGTCATCCTCATCGGCATCGGTCTGGAAATCTTCATTTCCGGCATCATGGGCTGAGAAAAACAGCAGCGCCCCTGCACATTTATGCAGAGGCGCTTTTTTGTTTCCCATGGAACATCATTCAAAATAATCGGCGTACTCCTCGGTGAGCTTGGAGCCCAGACGGCGGATGCCGCCATACAAATGGCGTTCCACCAGCGGCTCAAAGGCCGCGAGGTCGCACCGCTCGATGGCGTCGATGAGATTGTGGTGGTCGGCCACCACCTCGGCGAGCCCGCCGGTGGTCAGGGTGTCCAGCATCCGGAAGCGGCTGTAGTCGGCGTGGGCGTTCTGCAGCGTCCGCCAGAGATACATCTTGCCCATGGCAGAGAACCACGTCTCGTGGAGCCGGGTGTCAGCCTCGTAGAGACGGTTGAAGTCCAGCGTTTCGGCCTTGGCCAGCTCGTCGTAGGCGGCGGCACGCTGGCGGATGAGGGCGCGGTGCTCCGGTGTGCAGTGGGGCGCAAAGTCCCGCAGGACCCGGGCCTCTACCGCGATGCGCTCATAGATCAGCTCGTCCACGATGTCCCGGTTCAGCCGGGTGACAGTAGTGCCTTTGTACGGCACGATCTTTACCAGCCCGTTCTCCTGCAGCCGCTGCAGCACCACCCGGATGAGGGAGCGGGGCGCGCCGAAGCGGGTGCAGAGCGGGTTTTCGCTCAGCGAACAGCCGGGCCGGAGGGTCAAATCGATGATCTCCCGCTCGAGGACGGCGTATATTTCAGAATCTGTTTTATACTGTTGTTCCATTGTCGTTTCCCTGTCTGATGCCCCAAGCGGGCCATGTCCCGGGGACCGGGAGGCGGAAGTCCATTTCCTTTCCGGTGTCGGGATGGATGAAGCGGAGCCGTGCGCTCTGGAGCGCAATGTCTCCCTTGATGCGGCTGCCGTATTTGCCGTCGCCCCAGAGCGGGTGGCGGCGGGACGCGAACTGCACCCGTATCTGGTGGGTGCGCCCGGTGTGGAGGGTGATGTCCGCGAGGCTGGCGCTGCCGTCCGGGGCGGAGGCAGAAATGCGATATTCCAGCACAGCCTCCTTCACGCCCTTGCGCGGACGGCTCACCGGAAAAACACGGCCTTTCCGGCTGTCCTTGAATAAGTAGTCCCGCAGGACGCCTTCGGCGGGCAGCTTTTCGTCCGGCCCGCCTGCGATGAGGGCGCGGTATTGTTTCACGAAAGGCGGCGCGTCCGGTGTGCCGGCGGCAGGCTCGATCCGGCCATCCTGTTCGGCATAAACCTGCTGGCTCTGCGTCACCTGCCGGCTGAGGGCGGCGGCTGCCTGCGGGGTCTTTGCATAGACCATCAGACCCGACACGCCGGTGTCCAGCCGGTGGATGACGCCCACATAGGCGTCGGGCCTGCCCCAGAGCTTCCGAAGGGCGGCGGGTACGCCGTCCTCACTGGAAAGCCCGGCGGGCTTGTCCAGAACCACGAGGGCTGTATCTTCGTAGAGTATCACAGCCTGCCCTCGTCCATCAGCGCCTTGAGCTTGAGCACGCCCGCGATGGTCTTGCCGTCCTTGATCTCGCCGCTCATGACCATCTCGTAGGCTTTTGCCAGCGGGATGCGGTCGGGCGTCAGGAACTCATCGTCGTCCAGATGCATCTGGGTGGTGTGCAGGCCGGTGGCCACCCACATATAGATGATCTCGGTGTCATAGCCCACCGTGGGGTAGAACTCGCCCAGCGGGGTGTAGTGGTCGGCGGTCAGGCCGCACTCTTCGCCCAGCTCCCGCTTGGCGGCTTCGAAGGGGTCTTCGCCCTTTTCCAGCTTGCCGGCGGGCAGCTCCCACAGCTCTTGTTGCATGGCGTAGCGGAACTGGCGCACCATGCAGAGGGTGCCGTCCTCAAAATACGGTACGATGCAGGCCCCGCCGTGGTGGTGGACCACCTCCCGGATAGAAGTCTCGCCGTTTTCCAGCAGAGCCACGTCTTTGGTCAGCGTGACCACCCGGCCTTCAAAGAGAACTTCGCTCGAGAGCGTCTTTTCAAAATGTGCAGCATCCATCGTTTTGTGCCTGTCCTTCCCTGCGCTGTGCAGCGCATGATACTATAGATAAAGTTTACGGCAGAATCTGTACAAATGTCAATTATAAATTTAGAATTTTGTAAGAAAAAGCCTGATGGATACTGGATTTTGGAGCATAACACCGTCATGGATGCAGCAAAGAACACATCTGTAAAAAAGCGCTAAAAAATTTCTTGAATTTTTGTTGTGTTTTTACAGTCAGTTTGCGTTGCCTTTACCGGCGGAATTTGCTATTATATTAGATGAGCAATAGTGCCTTCATGGGGTTCTCCGGCCCCGGGCAGGGCTATTGCCCTCGATGAGCGTGTGCTTTTGTGGAGTTCTCCGGCTCCGGCGAAGTGCGGCGCTTATCAGTTGAGCAATACGTTTTTCAAAGGAGTTCTCCGGCTCCGGCAAAAAGACGTTTGCCCCGCGCAGAAGGTACCAAATTCTGAATGGAGGAAGAAAAATGCCTAGAGCAAAGCAAACCATGGATGGCAATACCGCTGCCGCTCATGTAGCATATGCCTACACGGACGTGGCTGCCATCTACCCCATTACCCCCTCTTCTCCGATGGCTGACTCTGTGGACCAGTGGTCCGCTCAGGGCCAGAAGAACATCTTCGGCAACCAGGTCAAGGTCGTCGAGATGGAGTCTGAGGCAGGCGCTGCAGGCGCTGTGCACGGCTCTCTGGGTGCAGGTGCTGTTACCACCACCTTCACCGCTTCTCAGGGCCTGCTGCTGATGATCCCCAACATGTACAAGATCGCTGCTGAGCAGCTGCCCTGCGTGTTCGATGTTTCTGCACGTACCGTTGCTACCCAGTCCCTGAACATCTTCGGTGATCACAGCGACGTTATGGCATGCCGCCAGACCGGCTTCGCAATGCTGGTCGAGAGCAGCGTGCAGGAAGTCATGGACCTGTCCCCTGTTGCCCATCTGGCAGCGATCGAGGGCAAGGTTCCCTTCCTGAACTTCTTCGACGGCTTCCGTACTTCTCACGAGTACCAGAAGATCGAGAAGTGGGACTACGCCGATCTGAAGGAAATGTGCAACATGAAGGCTGTCGAGGAGTTCCGTGCAAAGGCTCTGAACCCCGAGCACCCCAAGATGCGCGGTTCCCACGAGAACGGCGACGTGTTCTTCCAGCATCGTGAGGCCTGCAACTCTGTCTACGACGCACTGCCCGCAGTCGTCGAGAAGTACATGGCCAAGATCAACGAGAAGCTGGGCACCAACTACGACCTGTTCAACTACTACGGCGCACCCGATGCCGATCGCGTCATGATCGCTATGGGCTCTGTCTGCGACGTTGCTGACGAGGTCATCGATTACCTGAACGCTAAGGGCGAGAAGGTCGGTATCGTCAAGGTCCGCCTGTACCGTCCCTGGGTGTCCTCCGCTCTGCTGAAGGTCCTGCCTGCTACCGCTAAGAAGGTCGCAGTTCTGGACCGCACCAAGGAGCCCGGCTCTCTGGGCGAGCCCCTGTACCTGGATGTCGCAGCTACCCTGCGTGAGGCTGGCAAGAATGATGTCATCCTGACCGGCGGCCGTTACGGTCTGGGCAGCAAGGACACTCCCCCGTCCTCCATCTTCGCTCTGTTCAAGGAGCTGGAGAAGGATCAGCCGAAGGAGCGCTTCACCCTCGGCATCACCGATGATGTCACCGGCCTGTCTCTGCCTGAGGTCAAGCCCGCTCCCATCACCGCAGCAGCTGGCACCAAGGAGTGCAAGTTCTGGGGTCTGGGCGGCGACGGTACCGTCGGTGCTAACAAGAACTCCGTCAAGATCATCGGCGACCACACTGATAAGTATGTTCAGGCATACTTCCAGTATGACTCCAAGAAGACCGGCGGCGTGACCATCAGCCATCTGCGTTTCGGCGACAAGCCCATCCGCAGCCCCTACTACATCAACCAGGCTGACTTCGTGGCCTGCCACAACCCCGCTTACATCCACATGGGCATGAAGATGGTTCAGGATGTCAAGCCCGGCGGCGTGTTCATGATCAACTGCCAGTGGAACGATGAGGAGCTGGGCCATCACCTGAACGCTGAGGCCAAGAAGTACATCGCTGACAACAACATCCAGCTGTACACCATCAACGCTATCGACAAGGCTATCGAGATCGGTATGGGCAAGCGCACCAATACCATCCTGCAGTCCGCTTTCTTCAAGCTGGCTGACGTTATGCCCATCGAGGACGCCGTCAACTTCATGAAGCAGGCAGCTCAGAAGAGCTACGGCAAGAAGGGTCAGGACGTCGTTGAGATGAACTGGAAGGCCATCGATGCCGGTGTTGACGCCATCCACAAGGTGGACGTCCCCGCTTCCTGGTCCAACCCCGAGGCCGATCCCGCTCCGAAGGAGCTGGCTGGCCGTCCCGCGCTGGTCAAGCAGATCCGCGACGTCATGGAGCCCATCGCTCGTATGGACGGCGACAGCCTGCCTGTCTCTGCTTTCGTTGCTAACGCAAACGGCGAGTGGGAGCAGGGTGCTTCTGCTTACGAGAAGCGCGGCACCGCTGTGAACGTCCCCGAGTGGGATGCTTCCAAGTGTGTTGGCTGCAACCAGTGCGCATTCGTGTGCTCTCACGCAACCATCCGTCCCTTCCAGCTGACCGCTGACGAGCTGGCAGCAGCTCCCGCACAGACCAAGAGCCGCGACAACAAGCCCGCTAACGAGTACAAGTTCGTTATGGCTGTGTCTCCTCTGGACTGCATGGGCTGCGGCGAGTGTGTCACCGTCTGCCCCACCAAGGCTATCCAGATGGTTCCTCAGGAGTCTCAGGCCGATCAGCAGGCAGTCTTCGACTACTGCGTCGCCAACATCTCCAAGAAGCCCTCTAAGTTCGCAGACGACACCGTCATCGGCTCTCAGTTCAACCAGCCGCTGCTGGAGTTCTCTGGCTCCTGCGCAGGCTGTGCTGAGACCTCTTACGCACGTCTGATCACCCAGCTGTTCGGCGAGAAGATGTACATCTCCAACGCCACCGGCTGCTCCTCTATCTGGGGCGGTACTGCTTCCATCTCTCCGTACACTGTCAACAAGGACAGCGGCCACGGTCCTGCATGGTGCAACTCCCTGTTCGAGGATAACGCAGAGCACGGCCTGGGCCTGTATCTGGGCCAGAAGACCGTCCGTGAGAACCTGATCAAGCGCATCGCTGAGGTCGCTGGTTCTGACAAGGCTTCTGCTGAGCTGAAGGCTGCCTTTGACGAGTTCATGGCAACCAAGAACAACACCAAGGCTAACGATGCCCCCGCTAAGGCTCTGATCGCTGAGCTGGAGAAGGCTGCTGCCGCTGGCTGCACCGAGTCCGCTGAGATCCTGAAGAGCAAGGAGTTCATCGCCAAGAAGTCCGTCTGGATCTTCGGTGGTGACGGCTGGGCATACGACATCGGCTTCGGCGGTCTGGACCACGTCCTGGCTTCCGGCGAGGATGTCAACGTCATGGTCTTCGATACTGAGATGTACTCCAACACCGGCGGACAGGCATCCAAGGCCTCCAACATCGGCGAGGTCTGCCAGTTCGCTGCTGCTGGTAAGGAGATCAGCAAGAAGAGCCTGTCTGAGATCGCTATGACCTACGGTTACATCTATGTTGCTCAGATCGCTCTGGGCGCTAACATGAACCAGGCTGTCAAGGCTATCGCAGAGGCTGAGGCATATCCCGGCCCCTCCCTCATCATCGGCTACGCTCCCTGCGAGCTGCACGGTGTTAAGGGCGGCATGACCAACTGCCAGAACGAGATGAAGAAGGCAGTTGAGGCTGGTTACTGGAACCTGTTCACCTTCAATCCGGCCAACAAGGCTCAGGGCAAGAACCCCTTCACCCTGACCTCCAAGGCTGTGGATGCCGAGAAGTATCAGGCACTGCTGGCAAACGAGACCCGTTACAGCCGCCTGACTCGTGCATTCCCGGAGCGTGCAAAGCAGCTGTTCGCTCGCAACGAGCAGGTCGCAAACGACCGTTACGAGCATCTGACCCGCCTGGTCGAGCTGTACAAGTAAACCAAAGTTCTTTTGACTCTGGCTGGAATTTTGCCGCAGCGGCACCTTAGTCCCGAAAGGGCGGCTGCTCCGTGCTGGCGATTACTGCGCAACGCAGCAGTACGAAACTGTGGCCCCGGCCAGAGAAGAAATAACAGGCTTATTTCTACGCAGAGACTGGAGCTTTGTACTCCAAACTGATTTCAACTCTCTGCCCGCATCCGAACGCGTCGGGGCGGGCAGAGCATGAAATACTAAAGCGCCCGCGAGGGTCCTTGAAAGCATACTTCGCGTGTGTCAGGAGCATAAGGTCTGTTCGCAGATACCTTGCCCCGCCTGCTGCATAAGACCTGCTTGCAGGTATCTTGCCGCAGTCAAAAACGGATCCCGTTTTTAGCGCCCCGCTCACTGGAAACAGTGTCCGGGGCGTATTTTTGTGTCTTTTACACTTTCTTCATAGGTTTTTCATGAAATCCGGTGCGGAATCTGCTATACTACAGCCATGAGGATTCGGGGCCGCAACCGATTCCTTGTACATGATTCCTCCTCACACCAAAGCAATATCCAAACACAGCGCCCTTTCCGGTGAAGCCGCAAGCACCGGGAAGGGCGCTGTGCGTTTTTTCTGCGTCAATATTCCGGAAATGGACGCCTTACAGGGTTGACCGGGCATTTGAGTGGAGATATAATAAACCTGTAGGCTAAGAAACTTAGTAAAACGAATTTGTGGAGGTGAACGCAGGACAATGGACCCGGATCATAGTCGAAGACGATGGAATGATGCGGCCGGAACGACCGCGAAAGGTGCTGCGTTCGCCTTTTTTGTACGCTGAACAGCGGAGTATCCGCTGTCCGGCTGCCGTACAAAAGAGGCGCAGCTTTGCGCGTGCAGATGGGCAGTGCGGCCCGGGGTCTGCGGCGCAGGAGCGGCGCTTTTTGCGTTGATGCGGCTGTGTCCTCCTGAGACAGAAAAGAGGAGGAACACAAATGGAAGAAGAAAAGAAGACCCCGGAGCGCGAAGAGGAACAGGCTCTTCCGGTGCAGGAGCTGCCCGCGGATATTCCCGCTGAGGTGCGCCAGAAGCTGGCCGAAGACCTGAACGAGCAGGCCACCGAAGACCTCAAGCAGGACGTCCGCGAGGCCGAAAAAGAGGAGGCCAACGACGAAGAAGTCAAGGCCAACCCCGAGATGCTGACCAAGAGCCGTCTGCTCAAGCTGCTCGTCAAAAAGCAGTACGTCAAGCTGCGCGAAGTGACTGAGGAAGAGCAGCCCGCCGACCTGGCCGAGCTGCTGGAAGAGCTGGACGAGAACAACCGTCTCGTGGTGTTCCGTCTGCTGAAAAAGGACGTTGCAACAGAAGCATTCGCCTATATGTCCGATGAGGCCCGCGACGACCTCGTGAATGCTTTCTCCGACGTCGAGCTGGTGAGCGCCATCGAAGATATGAGCCTTGACGACGCCGCCGACCTGCTGGAAGATATGCCCGCAGGCGTGGTCAAGCGGGTGCTGGAAAAGTCGTCCCGCCAGACCCGTGAGAGCCTGAACAAGCTGCTGAACTACCCCGAGAGCTCTGCCGGCAGCCTGATGACCCCCGAATACGTCCGTCTGCGGCAGGATATGACCGTCAGTGACGCCTTCACCGCTATCCGTAAGCAGGGTGAGAACGCTGAGACGGTCTACACCTGCTATGTGGTGGAGCGCAACCGCCTGCTGGGCGTCGTGTCGGCCCGCAGCCTGCTGCTGTCTGACCCCTCTACCCCCATCGTGGACATCATGGACGACAATGTCGTCACCGTGAAGGTCACGGATGACCAGGAGTTCGTGGCCCGCGAGATGCAGCGCTACGACTTCACCGCGATGCCTGTTCTGGACAACGAGGGCATGTTCGTCGGTATCATCACCATCGACGATGCTATCGACGTCCTGACCGATGAGAGCACCGAGGATATGCAGAAGATGGCAGCTATTCTGCCCGACGACGATGCCACCACCTACTTCGGCACCAGCGTCTGGACCCACGCCAAGCAGCGTATCCCCTGGCTGCTCATCCTGATGCTCTCTGCTACCTTCACCGGCATGGTCACGACCCACTACGAAGAGGCTTTCGTCAGCCTGCCCCTGCTGGTCTCCTTCATGCCCATGCTGATGGATACCGCCGGCAACTGCGGCAACCAGATCAGCACCCTGATGGTCCGCGGCCTCGCTCTGGGTGAGGTGGAGCCCAGCGACTTCCTCAAAGTTCTGAGCAAGGAACTGCGGGTCTCCGCCATCGTCGGCGCGGTGCTGGGCCTCGTCAACGGTCTGCGCATCTACCTGATGTACACCTACCTCTACGCCGGCCAGTATGACAATGTCATCGGCTACGCAGTGGTCGTCAGCGTGTCGCTGTTCTTCAGCGTCATCCTCGCAAAGCTGGTGGGCGGTATGCTGCCCCTGGCCGCCAAGAAGCTGGGCGCCGACCCGGCCATCATGGCGACCCCCTTCATCACCACCATCGTGGACGCCTGCAGCTTGATCCTCTACTTCCAGATCGCACAGGCTGTCTTCCGCGGCATGATGTAAATACACAAAAACGCCCCTGCTCAGTCAGTGCTGAGCGGGGGCGTTCTGTTTCCCAGATACAACAAGGCCCCCGTCTGGCGCTTGCGGCGACGCCAGAGGGGGCCTTGCTGTTTGGGGTATTGCTTTGGTGTGAGGAGGAATCATGTGCAAGGGGCGGTTGCGGCCCCGCACCCTTGTGAGCTATAGTATACCCGAATTACCGGCCAAAATCATGTCTTTCCTGTGAAAGATTTGTTAATCGGCCTGTGAAATTTTTGGAGGCGGGAGCTGTCACTGCCCGGTGGATACATCATATACGCCAGTCGTCAGGAAGGGCTCGGCCTTGGAGCTGCCGCTGAGCCTGAACTGGATGGCCTGGCCCCCATCGGTGAAGGTGTAGATATTGGAGGCAAGCCCGGAGGTCCCTGTATAGGGGAAATATGCGGTAACAGAGTGAGTGTTCCCTCGAGTCAGTCTGACCTGCTCCCCGATGTCGATAGAGCCCGAGTCACGGTTATGGAGCTTGAGCAGCTTGCAGGTAAGGGGCTTTGTCTGGGAGAAATAGGGCACCTCGCAGGAAAAGCAGGAGGCGTTGAGATCGCAGGTGTTTTGGGCCGTGTACAGGAAAAGCTCAATGCCCATCATGTCCTGACCATTCACCGTCTCCCGGGAAATAATGCTGCGACAGGAAAGCCGGGAAATCGCCTGAGAGGATGTAAAATAAAAGACGTCGTCCGGGCTGCACGGCATAAACGGGCTGTCACTGCTGCTGTCACAGCCGGTCAATACCCCCCCCCCGCTAAAATAAGCGAAGCAGCGGCGGTTTTCAGAAAATTGCGTCGAGAGATCTCAATACTCATAATAGCTATCTCCAATAAATATTTGCGGAATGGAACTAGGGTTCCCTGAACTAATAATAGCGCAGAACGATGCAAAGAACAAGTAGCGGATGAAGTATATTTCAGGGGCTGACGAGCGCCGCGTGCTGACGGCCCATCTCCACATAGGCTTTTGCGTTCTCGATGTTGTGGGCCAGCTGGTCGTCCCGGATGGTCTTGATGACCCGGGCAGGCACGCCTACCGCCACTGAGTTGTCGGGGATGACCATTCCCTCAGGCACCAGCGCCCCGGCCCCGATGATGCAGTTTTTGCCCACGACGGCGTGGTTGAGGATGGTAGCATGCATCCCGATGAGGCTGTTGTCCCCCACCGTGCAGCCGTGGACGAGGGCGCTGTGGCCTACCGTGACGTTTTTGCCCAGAACGACCTGCCCGCCGGGGTCGCAGTGGAGCACGGCGTTGTCCTGCACATTGCTGTTCTCGCCCAGTATCAGTGCGCCCTCGTCGGCCCGCAGTACAGCCCCGTACCAGATGTTCACGCCCCTGCCCAGCGTCACGTCGCCCAGCACCGTCGCATTCGCCGCCACAAAGACAGCGCCCTCATCCCGGGGCATTTTTCCACCAAAGGAGAGCATCATTGTTGAAAAACCACCTTTCTCTTTTGCTTCATTTATGGTATTCTTTATTATAGCTCTTATTGTCGGAGCAAGGAAGCCCCCAGGCTTCCGAAGGAGTATCAATTTATGCAGTTTCATCCCTTTGCGCGGCGGTTTCTGGCTCTGGTCCTGACCGCTGCATTCATGACTACAGCGGCACTGTCCGGTTTTGCCGTCTACGCGATGCCCATTCAGGCCGCCTACCCGCAGGAATCCATCTACCTCTTCGATGCCGACACCGGAGAAGCTCTCGTGGAGCAGAACCCCGACCTTCCCCGCTGCGTTGCCAGTCTGACCAAGATGATGACGGCCCTTCTCGTGCTGGAAAGCGGCACCGACCTCAATGCCAGTATCACCATCCCGGCCAGCCTCACGCCGGAACTTCAGTCCATCCGGGCCAACAGGGGCCACACCATCGGCCTGCAGGCCGGCGAGACGGTGCGCCGCATCGATATGATGTACGCCATGCTCCTGCCTAGCGCCAACGACGCGGCCAGCGTGCTGGCCGTCGATACCTCCGGCAGTCTGGCCGCCTTCGCGGCCCAGATGAACGTCCGGGCCAGTCAGCTGGGCTGTACGGCCACCCATTTCACCTGCCCCCACGGCCTCTACGACGGCGGAAACTACTCCACGGCCCGCGATATGGCGAAGATCGCGCTGGCCTGCTATGCGGCCCCGACCTACCGCCAGATAGCGGACACGGTGTCCTATGAACTGCCCGCCACCAATGTGCATCCGGCCCGGACGGTCACGACCACCAACAAGCTTTTGCAGCCTGGCAGCGGCTATTACCGCAGCGATGCCCACGGCATGAAGACCGGCTTCACCACTCAGGCCGGGCGGTGCTTCGTTACCTTTGCCCGGCAGGACGGCCATACGTACGGGCTGGTCATCCTGGGCTCGAACTCCCAGAATATCTTCCGGGAGGCGGCAGAGCTGTTCGACTGGGCCTTTACCAGCCCCGAACTGCACCCCGCCCCGGCAAAGCCCGAGGCCGAACCCGAGAAGCACGGGCTGAGTGCATTCTGGCACAAAGTGTTTGGCTGATGTTTGAATGTTAAGGAGGACAAGCCTATGAATCGACCCACCTTCCTGCGCCGGAGCACGGCGCTGCTGCTTACGCTGGTGCTGATGATCTGCGCCGCCCTGCCCGGGTTTGCCGCTTATCAGATGCCCATCCAGACGGCCAGCGACACCGAGTCGGTCTATCTCTTCAATCTGGATACCGGCAAGCCCATCCTCAGGCAGAACTCTGACCAGCAGCGCTACATCGCCAGCCTCACCAAGATGATGACGGCTCTGCTCTTCCTCGAGAGCGGCAAGGACATGAACGCTGAGATCACCATCCCCACCAGCCTGACCCAGGAGTTCAAGGACATCCAGAACGCCAACGGCTCCACCATGAACCTCCGCATCGGCGAGACGGTGCGCCGCATCGACCTGCTCTACGGTCTGCTGGTGGCCAGCGCCAACGACGCGGCCAGCGTCATCGCCAGCGACGTCTCGGGCGGCGACCTGACGGCCTTCGTGGCCCAGATGAACGCCCGCGCCAAGGAGCTGGGCTGCACGGATACCACCTTCTCCTGCGTCCACGGTCTGTACGACTACGGCAACGTCTCCACGGCAGAGGACCTTGCAAAAATTGCCGCTGCCTGCTACGCCAACGAGACCTATATGCAGGCCGCGAACACCCTCACCTATACGCTGCCCTCTACGAACCTGCACCAGAACGAGCGGACCATCAAGTCCACCAACCTCATGCTGGACCCGGAGTATGCCTATCACCGCGACTATGTCCGGGGCATGAAGACCGGCTTCACCACCCTCGCAGGCCGGTGCTTCGTCACCTTTGCCCAGCAGGACGGCCACACCTACGGCCTCGTGGTGCTGGGCAGTGATATGAACAACATCTACCGCGAGTGTGCGGAGATTTTGGACTGGGCCTTCTCCAGCTTTTCTGACCGTCAGCTGGTGGACACGGAGACGGTGCTGACCACCATCCCGCTGACCAAGTGCCGCACGGAGGAAGCCGTGGAGCTCTACGCCGCCAGCGGCCTCAGCGGCTACGGCCACGCCGACGATGAAGTGACCTTCGAGTTCTCGGTGCCGGAGAGCACTTCGGCCACCGTCAAGGAGGGTGCTGTGCTTGGTACGGCCACCGTCTACCTCGACGGCTACGAGATGGGAACGGTGGACCTCGTGACCCACAAAGAATATGTGTCTGACTTTCGCACCGACGCCAAAACGACCCTTCTTCTCATGGCCGCGCTCATCGGCATCCTCATCGTGCTGGGCTTCCTGACGATGGTGGCCGGCGGCGGTTCGCTGAACCTGCGGCGGCGGAGTCGGTCCCGCAGAAGATAATCGAATCAAATCGCAAGAGCAAAAGCTCCCCGGAAGGGGAGCTTTTGCTTTATCCAAGCTTCGCTGCAAGAACGGAAAGCGTGATTTTGGGGTTCACCTGCGCGGCGAGCCGCTGAATGGCCGCATCGGCCAGCGAGAGGGCGCGGCGGGCGGCGTCACCCGTCAGAGGGGTGCTGGCACATCCCCGGAGTCCGGCGGCGGCCACGGCCCGGAAATCGCCCAGCAGGGCCGCTGCTGCGGCCTTGTCCTTTTCGTACCCGGCCAGCAGGACGGCGGCGGCATAGCTGTCGTGAGCCGCCGCGGCCTTGGCCAGAGTCAGGGCCTTTTCCACCTGTTCCCGGCGGGCGTCGTCCCGGGCGGCGGCGAGCACTGTGCCGATGTGGCCGTCGAACAGCTCACTGTAGAGCCGGGCCTGCTTTTTGTCCACGCCCTGCCCGATGCACCACTGGGCGCATTCCTCGGGGCTGACCGGGGCCACGGCGAAGCTGATGCAGCGGCTGCGGATGGTGGGCAGCACACCGGCCAGCGAATCTGCCGTCAGCAGGAAGAGCACGCCTTCCGGCGGCTCCTCCATCACCTTCAGCAGGGCGTTGGCGGATTCTTCGTTCATCCGCTCCACATGGTAGAGCAGGACGGCGCGGCCCTCGGCGGAGAGGCTGGTATTGAAAATTTCGGTGCGCATGGCCTTGACCTGACTGACGAGATACCGCCCGCCCGAACCCATGCCAGTGACAGAGATGGCCTCCCGTACCACGCCGGTCTCGATGCGGCCGCTGTCGCGGTCACCGGCTTTGCCCACGGCACGGCAGCATTCGCCCCGCAGAAGGTCCTCAGCAGGTGCGCCGCCTGCCGGGTAAAGATAGTCTGCCGCCACGCACCGGGCCGCGTAGCCCGCGCCCAGGCCCGTCTCGCCCACCAATAACACGCTGTGGGTCAGACGGCGGCTGCCCAGCATCAGGCGGACGCTGTCTTTCAGGGCCGCATTGCCCGCAAGGCGGTCTATCATCATGAGCAGCTCACCTCCGGTTCTTCCGCTTCCACTGCTCCCGGCGTATCCACGCCCGGACGCTGCGCAGGGCCTGCGGCCCGAAGAAGAGCACAAACCCCAGCATACTCAGCAGATAGCTCACCTTATACAGCCACCCGGCAGTCAGGAAGCTGAACAGCCACATGGCAGCGGCGAAGAGGCCGAAATACTTCACCCTTACCGGGATGACGAAGAACAGCAGCACCTGCACCTCGGGGTAGAGCATGGCGAAAGCCAGCAGCAGCGACAGCGACAGGCAGTAGGTGTCGGCGGGGATGCCGGTGACGAGACAGCCCAGCACGGTGCCGATCATCCCCAGCAGGAAGTAGAGGTTGAAGCGGAAATCGCCCCATTCCTTTTCCAGAGCCGTGCCGATGAACCATGTGAAGTAGATGCCGAGGATGACGCTCAGCGGCCCGCCCCCCGAAAACGGGATAAAGACGAAGGTGATGAGCCGCCACACCTGCCCCATCAGCAGCAGGCTCCGGCTCAGGCCGAGATAGACTGAGATGAATTGGTTGACGAACAGCTCGATGGCGTAGACTAAAATCTGTCCACCTACGATGATAGAGATGAGGTTCGGGATGCAAAAGCGGCCGTATTTCCGCTCAAGGCGGGAGATCCAGTTCATAGGCAGACGCCTCCGTGAAAAGAAATTTTTGCGGCCCATGTCCGGGGCCATTTACTGTCTTTCATTGTATCATGTTTGCCCGGCCCATTCAAGAAAATCCGTGGGAAGTGCGGGACTCCATTTTGGTGCGTTATCGGAAGAGTATCCCGTCTGGAATGATTTTTTAACTTTTTCCACTGGGTTTTCCACCGATTTTGTGAAAAAGAAGTGGGTTTTCCCACAGTGTTTTCCACTTTTTCCACCGAGTTTTCCACAGAAAATTGAGTTTTGGGTTATACACGATGTATTCCAAAACGGGAAAAGAGGGAAAATCTGGGGAGAAAAGAGGTCACAGAGCCTTTTTTTGAAAAGAAAGTCGAGGCCAAAAATTTATTTTCTGCGGCGTTTCGCGCTTGGGGCAAAAGCGCCTCTCCCCTCTGGAATTTTTGACATCTGAGTTTTCCACAAACGCTGCCCGGCAAAAACCATGTGTGGAAAACCGTGGGAAAACCCGGGTTTTCCACAAACTTCGCAGGGAAAAAAGAAAAGCGCCCCCGGGACCGGACGGCCCGCAGAGGCGCTGGAATTCTGGAAAATTTATACGGCCCCGTAGATGCCGTGGACGGAGACTTCGCCGGTAAAGACCTTCTCCTCGCCGCTGTCGGTGCGGACGATGAGCTGGCCGTCGGCGTCCACGTCGATGGCTGTACCGCTGCCTGTGCCGCCGCCCGGCAAATCGAAGGTGACGTGGCGGCCCAGGTTGACGCAGGCTGCCTTGTACTCGTCCCGGAAGGGAGCGAAGCCCTCCCGCGCGAAGGTGTAGAGCGGACGGTCAAAGCCGAAGTCTGTCAGAGCCTCGGCCAGCCACTGGGGGTCGGCGGCAAGGTCCACTTTCGCGCCCTGCAACTCGAGGGAGGTGCCGTTGGGCAGGTTTGCGGCGTCGAAATAGCTCTGGGGCTGTGCCAGATTGATGCCGATGCCGCAGACGATGCCCCGGCCCTGCATCTGGTAGCCGTAGCTGACGCTCTCGCAGAGGATGCCCACGACCTTCCTGCCGTTCAGCAGCAGGTCATTGGGCCATTTTATCCGGCAGTCCACGCCGTAGCGCTGGGCCAGCTGATCGCGGACGGCAAGGCTTGCCAGCAGCGGCAGGGTGGCAGGCTGAGCCAGCGGCTCCCGGATGACCGCTGTATAATAGAGGGCGCGGCCCTCGGCGTTCACCCAGCTGCGGCCAAGACGGCCCCGGCCGGCGGTCTGATTGGTGGTGTATACCGCGCCCACCGGGCCGAACTCTTCAAAATGCTCTTTTGCGTAAGCGTTGGTGCTGCCGCACTCGGACAGCCAGCGCACCTCGTTGATGCTCATGCTTTGGGTACCTCTTTGTGCTCGTGGCTGACCACCTTGCCGTCGGCAAGGGTCAGGATGCCGTAGGTGTTGGGGCCGGTATAGCATCGGCCGCAGGAGCCGGGGTTGAACAGGAACACCCCGCCCCGCTCTTCTGCCACCGGGATGTGGGTGTGACCGAAGAGGGCGACGTTCGCGCCCCGGGCTGCGGCTGCGTCAGCCAGCGTGTCGAGGTCGTATTTCACCCCGTACATATGGCCGTGGGTGTAGAAGACGACTACCCCGTCAAAGGCGGCAAGCCCGTCCAGCGGCTCCAGCGCACCGAAATCGCAGTTTCCGGCTACCGCATAAGCCCGCAGAGAGGGGTAAAAGGTGAGCGCCTGCTCGAGGTCGCGCAGGCCGTCGCCCAGAAAGATGAGCGCGTCGATTCTGTCCGCCTCGGCGGCCAGAATGTTTTCGATGGCCAGACGGCTGTTGTGGCTGTCGCTCAAAATCAGAAGTTTCGTCACGGGAAAAGGATCCTCCTCAAATTTTATTCCGGGTCGCGCTGCTGGATGGTCAGCAGTGCCTTATATACTTCGCTCTTGGAGTAGGGCGTCCCCTGGGCTGCAGCCTTGGCAGCGGCAGTGGGGCCGAAGCCCTGTCCGGTCAGCTCGAGGGCGCGCTGTGCGGCCTGCTCGAGGGTCAGTTCTGCTTCCGGCTCTGCGGAGGCCGGCGCACCGGCCATGACCAGAACATACTCGCCTCTGGGCTCGTTGGCGGCGTAGTGGGCCTGCGCCTCCCCGAGGGTGGTCTTCCAGATCTCTTCGTGGAGCTTGGTCAGCTCACGGCAGAGGGTGATGCTCCGCTCCGGGCCGAAGGCGTTCGCGAGGTCGTCCAGCGTCGTGCGCAGCTTGTGGGGTGCTTCGTAGAAGATGACGGTCCGCTTTTCACCCAGAAGCTCAGCAAGACGCTCTTTTTTCTGCTTCCGGTTCACGGGCAGGAAGCCCTCGAACACCCAGCGGGAGGTGTCCTGGCCCGAGACGGCCAGCGCCGTCACGCAGGCGGACGCCGCCGGGACAGGCACGACTTTGATGCCCCGGGCCAGCGCGTCCCGCACGATGACCTCGCCCGGGTCAGAGACGCAGGGCATTCCGGCGTCCGAGCAGAGGGCGCAGTTCTCGCCCGCCTCAATCCGGCGCAGGATGCCCTCGCCCTTCTGCAATGCGTGCTCGTAGTAGCTGACCATCGGCTTTTTCAGGCCCAGATAGTTCAGCAGCCGCATGGTCACGCGGGTGTCCTCGGCGGCCACGAAGTCCGCCGCGCCGAAGGTGGCGGCCACGCGGGGCGGCATGTCGTCCAGATTGCCGATGGGGGTTGCCACGATATAAAGAATACCGGCCATGATTGACCTCCCTGATGTTGTTATTTTACTTCTCCGTACATCGCCGCCCCGGCGGTGATGAGCACATCCGGTTCGATGCGCAGGCCGGTGCGGCGGTTTTTCTGGGCTTCCACAAGAAAAAGCCACGGCGCGGCGTCAGGCTTATTCTTCACAAAGGCCAGACGCTTCGGCTCGAGGCGGTGCGCCCGCAGCACAGCCAGCACCTCGGCCAGGCGCTCGGGCCGATGGCAGAGGGAAAGCTTTCCGCCGTCCTTCAGCAGGCGGAAACCACAGGCGCAGACATCCTCGAGGGTACAGTCCGTCTCGTGGCGGGCCGTGGCACGGCCCGCGTCGGTGCTCTGCGGCCCGGCGGTAAAGTAGGGCGGGTTGCAGGCGCAGACATCGAACTGGCCCTCCCCTTCCCGGAAGGTGCGCAGGTCGGTGAGATAAGGGGTGATGTGCTCGATGCCCTGCGCGGCCACAGCCTCCTGTAAGAGCGCACTGGCCTCGGGCTGCAATTCCACGGCGGCACAGGGGCCGCGATGGCCCCTGTCGTGCCACTCAAGGCTCACGATGCCGCAGCCGGAGCACAGGTCTGCCGCCTTCTGGCTGCGCCGCGGCTCGCAGAAGCGGGCCAGCAAAAGCGCGTCCGAGCCGAACCGGTGGACGGCGGAGCAGTATACTTCTGTTTTATTATACAAAATCTCGGTAGAATGTTCCATACGCCCAGCCGAAATCCTCCGACAAAATACTGTGTCCCGAAAGATGAAAAAATTATGCAAGAAAGAAAAGCAGCAGACCCGCCTGGCAGGTCTGCTGCTTTTGATGCGTTATTCGCGCGCTATCTGCTAAAAATTATTCAGCGGTGATAGCACCGGTGGGGCAAGCGCCCTCGCAAGCGCCGCAATCGATGCAAGCGTCTGCGTTCACAACTGCAACGCCGTTCTCAACAGCGACTGCACCAACGGGGCAAGCGCCCTCGCAAGCGCCGCAGCCAACACATGCGTCAGAAACCTTGTGTGCCATAATAGAACTCTCCTTTATCTCCCCGTGCTCAGTATTTATGAAGAAATCTGCCCCTGCACGGCTCTGGCAGACCCCTCGGAAATCGTATCCTTGACTGCATTTTAACAAAGCCGTTTCAAAAAGGCAAGACTAACCGTACCCGCCCAAAAGCAATTTTTCGTTTTTTGGTGGGTTGCACAAAAGCACAGGCTAACTTTTGGAGAAATTTGAAGAGGTTTTTTGGCGAAAATCACGAAGCAAAGTTAGTTTTAACAGACTAACCGTTCGGAGACCCCGCCATTTCCAGCCTCTTATTTTTTATCTTTTCTGCCGCAGCCGGGGCAGGACGAGGTGCCGTCGGCGTTGACCGAAGCCACCACCGGGGCGGGATTGCGCACGCCGGAATAATCGTCGTCCGGGTCGGGGCGGCGGGGGGCGCGCTTGCCGCCGGAGATATACTCGCAGACGCTCACCTTATAGTACCGGGGCGCGAAGGCCTCGGTGCCGCAGCGCACCCGCAGATAGCCGGAGATGGGGTTGACCTCGAGCACGGTGCCGAGGCCGTCCGGCGTGCGGACGGTGCTGCCCACCATGGGCATGATGCTGTTCAGGTACTCGTAGGCGCTCTCCTCGTAGGCCAGGCAGCACATCAGGCGGCCGCAGGCACCACTGATCTTGGTCGGGTTGAGGGAAAGACCCTGCTCTTTTGCCATCTTGATGGAGACGGGCTGAAAGTCTTTCAGGAAGCGGCTGCAGCAGAAGGGCTGGCCGCAGATGCCCAGACCGCCTATCATCTTGCTCTCGTCGCGCACACCGATCTGGCGCAGCTCGATGCGGGTGTGGAAGATGCCGGCCAGATCCTTGACCAGCTCACGGAAGTCCACACGGCCATCGGCGGTGAAATAGAACATGATCTTGGAGCGGTCGAGGGTGTATTCGGCCTCCACCAGCTTCATTTCCAGCCCGTGGCGGGCGATGCACTCCTGGCAGGTGTGGTAGGCGCGCTTCTCGTCCTCACGGTTCTGGCGCATCCGGCGCACGTCCACGCTGTCGGCCATCCGGGTGATGGGCTTGAGGGCCTTGGGGACAGCAGAGTCGGCGATCTCCTTCACGCCCTGCACCACTTCGCCGCACTCCACGCCCCGGGCCGTCTCGACGATAACATAGTCGCCGGTCTTGATGGGGGTGTCTGCGGGGTCAAAATAATAGGTCTTGCCGTTGTCCTTGAAACGGACGGATATAACTTTCTTCATAGCATTCCTCTTTGGGGTCGTATCGAACGTATATAAGCCCGGAACATGGGCCTTGAGCAGTCTGGATAGGCGCTGTGCCTGAAATTGCGATAAAATTCCATTCTGCATTCTAGTATAGCATAATCCGGCCCGTATTTCCACGAAATATGGCAAGAAAGTAGCCGGGATCTTCCCATTGACTTCCTAAACGAAGGTGGATTAAGGAAAGTTTTGTTAAATATTAACTTCAGGACTATTGCAAGGGAGATTCCCTCGTGTATAATAGGAACGATAAGAAGCGTTCAGAGGGTGCTGCCGTGGTTGCGGCGTACCTTTTGCCGCGCGGCGGCATAAAAAAGAAATGGATAGGAAATCATGGAAAAATTCAGTGTCAAAAAGCCGTTCACCATCCTTGTTGCGGTCATCATGGTCCTGCTGCTGGGCTTCGTGTCCATCACGAACCTGCAGACGAACCTTCTGCCCGACATCAGCACGCCATACCTCATGGTGGTCACCGTCTACCCCGGTGCCAGCCCGGAGCGTGTGGAGTCAGAAGTCTCCGATGTGATGGAGAACGCGCTGGGTACAGTGTCCGGCGTCGAGAGCATCACGGCGACCTCGGCAGAAAACTACAGCCTTCTGCTCATGAAATTTGCCGAAGGCACCGACATGAACAGCGCGATGGTCAAGACCTCCAACAAGGTGGACCAGACCGCGTCCAGTCTGCCCGGCACCTGTCTGACCCCCTCCATCATCGAGTACAGCCTGAACATGAACGCCTTTATGACGGCGGCTGTCAGCCGGGAGGGCAGCGACGTCTACGATCTGTCGGACTTCGTGGATAACACCCTCGTGCCTTATGTGGGCCGCACCGGCGGCGTTTCCAGTGTGTCGGCCAACGGCCTCATCGAAAAGATGGTGCAGGTGCAGCTGAATCAGGATAAGATAGACGAAGTGAACGCCCGCCTGCTGGAGCTCATCGACACCCAGCTGGCCGACGCCCGCGCCCAGCTCGATGACGCCGAGGCCCAGATCGCCGCAGGCCGTGCCGAGTACGAAAAACAGCTGAAAAACTTTGGCGACACGGTCTCCGATACGGTCATGGCCCAGATGGGTACGGAGGTGGCCGACGCCGTCACCGTCGTGCGCGACCAGGCGCAGGCTTTGCTGAGCAGCATCAACCAGCTCATCGGCGTGGTCAATGAGCCGGAGATCCAGCAGGCCCTCATCGACGTCCGCGACGGCCTGCAGCGGGTCGTGGACCAGTTCAACCAGACCGGTATGCGGGACATCGACTCCCTCATCGAGATCGTCGGCGAGCTGCGCGACATCACCGATAAGCTCACCGCCGCTCTGCAGGAGCTGCAGGGCCGTCTGGGAACCAGCGACGGCACCGTCTCCGACCTTGCCGACGAGCTGGAAGTCTCCAACAGCTTGAGCACCATTTATAAGACTCTGGACGAGGTCATCAAAGCCATGGACAATGTCCCCGGCCTGATGAACCAGTTCTCCGTCGCTCTGGGCAACTATTCCAGCCAGCAGCTCAGTGCCTATATGCAGTTCACCGAGGCCCGGGAGAAGCTGAAGGACTACGAGAACCAGCTGGAAGACGCCAAGCAGCTCTACGAGGAGACCAAGGAAAAGGCCCTTGCCAGCGCCGATGTGGCCAAGCAGCTGGACATCAAGACCCTCGCCCAGCTCATCTACGCTCAGAACTTCTCGATGCCTGCCGGCTACGTCGCCGATAAGAGCGGCGAGTCCTGGCTGCTGAAGGTCGGCGAAGAGTACGACAGCGTTTCGGACATCGAGGGCGCACTTCTGCTCCACGTCGATGGCTTCGGCGATGTCCGCCTCTCCGATGTGGCCGACGTGGCCGTCATCGACAACGCCGAGGCCAGCTATACCCGCCTGAACGGGGAGCGGGCCGTGGTGCTGAAAATTTTCCGCAACGCCAATTCCAGCGCCAGCAGCGTCTCGGACGGCTGCCTGAATGCCTTCAAAGAGCTGCAGGCTCAGTATTCTGACCTTCACGTCGTCGTCCTGTCCAATCAGGGCAACTACATCACCATCATCGTCAACAGCATCATCAGCAGTATGCTGGTGGGCGCTGCGCTGGCCATCATCGTGCTGGCCATCTTCCTGAAGGACATCAAGCCCACCCTCGTGGTCGGCGTCAGCATCCCGCTGTCCGTCCTGTTCGCCGTCGTTCTGATGTACTTCACCGGCCTCGACATGAACATCATGACGCTGGCGGGCCTGTCGCTGGGCGTCGGTATGCTGGTGGACAACTCGGTCGTCGTCATCGAGAACATCTACCGTCTGCGGGGCCGGGGCGTACCGGCGGCCCGCGCCGCCGTGCAGGGCGCTCGTCAGGTGGGCATGTCGGTGGTGGCCTCCACCCTTACTTCGGTCTGCGTCTTCCTGCCGGTGGTGTTCGCCTCCGGCACGGTGCGCAGCCTGCTGCAGCCCATGTCCATGTGCATCGGCTACTGCCTGATGGCCTCTCTCATCGTGGCCATCACCGTCGTGCCTGCCGCTGCTTCCACTGTCCTGAAAAAGGCTGAGCCGAAGCGTCTGGTCTGGTTCGAAAAGATCCAGGATAAGTATGCCCACAGCCTCGAGTGGTGCCTGCAGCACCGCGCTCTGCCGCTGCTGGCCGCTGTCGTGCTGCTGGCCTTCTGCGGCTGGAAGGTCTTCTCCATGGGCGTCGTCCTTCTGCCCGAAATTTCCAGCAATGAGGCCACCATCGCCCTCTCCACCGACGACGGCCTGACCAAAGAGGAATCCTACGGTGTGGCCGGACAGGTCGTCGAGGCCGTCATGGCCGTGGACGGCGTGGAAGAGGTGGGCGTCACCACCGATACCACTGTGGCCGGCATCGACATCGGCCAGCTGGGCCTGCCCAGCGCTATCACCGACCTGCTGAGCGCCGCCAACAGCTACGGCAGCTACCAGTTCAACGTCATGCTGGACGAGTCACTGTCCTCTACCCGGATCGCCGCCGTGGAGCAGGCTCTGAATGATGCCGTTTCCGGCGTCGAGAACTGCACCGGCACCGTCGAGATCAGCGGTATGCAGGACCTGACCAGCCAGCTGAGCAGCGGCCTCTCTGTCAAGATCTACGGCCCCGACGCCGATACCATTACCGCACTGGGCGATAAGGTCGTCCAGATGGTCAACGACACCGAGGGCTTCGCCAATGCCGCCACCGGCCTCGGTCAGGGCGATGCGACCATCAATCTGGACATCGACCGCGACAAGGTCCGCGCCTATGGCCTGACTGTTGCGCAGGTCTACCAGCAGATCGCCGCCAAGCTCACCACCACCACGACGGCGGAGACGCCCGTCACGGTAGACGGCTCCACCATGAAAGTCCAGATCAGCGATAATCTTGATCCTATGACCAAGGAAAACATGATGGACATGACCTTCACCACCAGCGTCATGGACGCCACCGGCACCACCACCACCGGCACCTGCACGCTGGGCGATATTGCTTCCTGGACGACGGGTACTGCCCCCGACTCCATCACCAGCGAGAACCAGACCCGCTACATCACGGTGACGGCAGACACGCTGGACGGCTACAACACCACGGTCCAGTCCCGCGTGCTGCAGAAGACGCTGGACGCCTTCGCCCTCACCGATGAGATGCCCGAGGGCTGCTCCTTCTCGCTGGGCGGCGAGTCCTCCACCGTCAACCTGATGGTCGACGAGATGGTGCAGTGGATGGCTCTGGCCCTGCCCTTCGTCTATCTGGTCATGGTGGCTCAGTTCCAGAGCCTGCTGTCCCCCTTCATCGTCCTGTTCACCGTGCCGCTGGCCTTTACTGGCGGCCTGCTGGGTATGCTGGTCACCGGCCAGCAGCTGACCATGATCTCCCTGATGGGCTTCATCGTCCTGATGGGTACCGTCGTCAACAACGGCATCGTTTTCGTGGACTACGCCAACCAGCTGCGTCTGGGCGGTCTGGAGCGCCGTGCGGCCCTTGTCGCCACCGGCAAGACCCGTATGCGTCCTATCCTCATGACCACCCTGACCACCGTTCTGGCCATGCTGCAGATGGTGTTCAGCAACGATATGGCGAGCCAGCTCATGAGCGGCATGGCCATCGTTATCATCTGCGGCCTGAGCTATGCCACCCTGATGACCCTGTACATCGTCCCCATCCTCTACGACATCCTCTTCAAGAAGCCGCCGCTGGTGGTCGATGTAGGTGACGACGGAATGGACGACATCCCCGATGATGCCGCCGAGTATATCGCGCAGTCGAACGCCGCCGAGGCTCAGCCGGAAGCATAATTTTATACAGATTCAAAAGGGAGCTGTTGCATTTTGCAGCAGCTCCCTTTTCTGTTTCGCAATATGTCCAAAAAATCTCTCGAAATTTTGGAAGATAAATCTAAAAGCATTCTCACACAAGTCTGGAAAACTGTGCTATAATCATAATTATGGACGAGGCCGGGGCTGCGCTGCCCTGACCGAAAATAATGAAGAAGGAGGCGAGCCTTATGGCACAGTTCCGCTCCAAGCCCTTTGGTGTGACCAAAAACGGCGATAAGGTGGATGAATACATCATCTCCAATCCCGGTGGACTTGAGGTCAGCGTGCTGAACTATGGCTGTGTGATCAAAAATCTCTTCGTCCCTACAAAAACGGGTCCGGTGGATGTAGTCGTCGGACACGACACCCTCGCCGACTATGAGGCGGATTTCAACTCATCCGGCAGCACCTGCTGCGGTGCGTTCGTGGGCCGGTACGCCAACCGCATTGAAAATGCGGAATTTTCTCTCAGCGGCAAGACCTACAAGCTGGAAGCCAACAATGGCAAAAATCACCTGCACGGCACCTTCCCCCGCAAAATTTACGATGTGAAGATGTTCGGCGACACCCTTTTGATGGAGACCGAAAGCCCGGCGGGCGAAGACGGTTTCCCCGGAAATCTGAAGGTCAGTGTGCGGTATATCCTCACGCCGGACAACACCCTGCGGATGGACTACCGTGTGTCCACCGACGAGGACACCATCATCAACCTGACCAACCACACCTACTTCAACCTCGACGGCGGCGGCAATGTGCTGGGCCAGAAGCTCCGCATTTACGCTTCCAACTACCTCGAGGGCAACAACGAGACCTGCCCCACGGGCAAGATCCTGCCTGTGGACGGTACGCCGATGGACTTCCGCACCGGAAAGCCTCTGGGACGCGACCTCGACACCGGCTTCTACCAGACCACCATGGCGGGCGGCGGCTTCGACCACTGCTATGTCCTCGACCGGCCCCGGGGTGCCAGCCAGAGCCTCTGCGCCTGGGCGTCCAGCGACAAGACCGGCATCAGCATGAAGATGTACACCACCCAGCCGGGCATCCAGCTCTACACCGGCAACTTCCTGCAGAACTGCCCCTCCCCCGGCAAGGGCGGCGTCCCGCTGGAAAAGTACGGCGGCTTTGCCCTTGAGACCCAGCACTTCCCCTGCAGCCCCTCTCACCCGGAGTTCCCGACGACGGTGCTGCGGGCAGGCAAAGTCTTCCGCGCCAACACTACGCTCCGCTTCTTCACCGGCCGTCAGTGCGGCCGTTTGTAAGCAAATATCAGCCGCAGCAAAGGGCAGCTCTCCTGTGGGAGCTGCCCTTTGCTGTTTTTTGCGTGTCCTCTCCATGCCTTGCGGACTAAAAATCTTTGCAGTTCATCAGACTGGATGAAAAGATGCAACAAAAATACATTTTAATAAAAAAGCCGGTACTTGATTCTCTGTGCAAAAAGCGGTATCCTTTAGGCAGACAGAGCACAAGGGTTCTGTGCGAAGCAACATTTGGAACAAGAGAGGTATTGGACATGGCTATTTTGGTTTCCGGCGGCGCAGGCTACATCGGCAGCCACACCTGCATCGAGCTCCTGAATGCCGGCTATGACGTCGTCGTGGCGGACAATTACTATAATGCATCCCCTGTGGTCCTCGACCGCGTCAAGCAGATCACCGGCAAGGACTTCCGCTTCTATCAGGCCGATATGACCAAACACGAGGATGTGGAGAAGATCTTCGCCGAGTGTCCCGACATCACGGCGGTCATCCAGTTCGCAGCCTATAAGGCCGTCGGCGAGAGCGTGTCCAAGCCCATCGAATACTACTACAATAACCTCAACTGCACGCTGGTCATCCTGGATGTGATGCGCAAGCACAACTGCCACAACTTCGTGTTCAGCTCTTCCGCCACCGTCTACGGCGACCCCGCCAGTGTGCCGATCACCGAGGACTTCCCCGTGGGTGCCACCACCAACCCCTACGGCACCACCAAGGCCATGACCGAGCGCATCCTCACCGATGTCTGCAAGGCTGACCCCACCTTGAACGTGGCTCTGCTGCGCTACTTCAACCCCATCGGCGCCCACAAGTCCGGCCTCATCGGCGAGGACCCCAACGGCATCCCCAACAACCTCATGCCCTACATCGCCAAGGTGGCTGTGGGCAAGCTGGAAAAGGTCCATGTCTTCGGCAATGACTACCCCACTCCCGACGGTACCGGCGTCCGCGACTACATCCATGTCGTGGACCTGGCCCGCGGCCATGTCTGCGCCATCAAGAAGCTGGAAACGAACTGCGGCCTCTTCATCTGCAACCTCGGCACCGGCAAGGGTTACAGCGTGCTGGATGTCATCCACGCCTTTGAGAAGGCCTGCGGCAAGCCCATCCCCTACGTCATCGATGCCCGCCGCCCCGGCGACATCGCCGAGTGCTATGCCGACCCCACCAAGGCCAGGAATGAGCTTGGCTGGGTGGCTGAGTACGGCATCGAGGAGATGTGCGCCGACAGCTGGAACTGGCAGAAGAAGAACCCTGACGGCTACCACACCGCGAACTGAATAAAAAACGATAAGAGCCTGTACGGCGGGTACTTCCCGGGTACAGGCTCTTATTTTTTGCACTTTTTCGGATATTCGAGGAAGGCGGCATGATTTTTTCAGAGAACAGTTCCAAACAGCCCTGTTTCTCTTGACAACGCCGGAAAGTTAGCCTATATTACTGTTGTTAATGCAAACTAACAAACGCGCTCGAGAGGAACATTCCATATGACGTTGAAAGATTTGAACATCGGCGAGACTGCCGTGGTCGGGACCGTGGGCGGCGAAGGCGCTCTGCGGCAGCATTTTCTGGATATGGGGCTGATCCCCGGTGAGGAGGTCACGCTGGTCAAATTTGCCCCGATGGGGGACCCGATGGAGCTGAGCATCCACGGCTACGAGCTGACCCTCCGGCTGGACGATGCCGCCCGCATCGGGGTCACTCTGGCCAAAGCCCCGGCGGTGAAAAAGGCAGCGGCAGAAAGTGACAAGCCGGTGGAGCACCCGGGCCTCGGCGAAGGCGGACGCTACCACACCAAAAAGGGCGAGAACCCTCTGCCCGACGGCACGACCCTTACCTTTGCGCTGGCGGGCAACCAGAACTGCGGCAAGACGACCCTCTTCAACCAGCTCACCGGCTCCAACCAGCACGTCGGCAATTTCCCGGGTGTGACGGTGGACCGCAAGAGCGGTGCGATCCGGAATAACCCGAATACGGAGGTCACAGACCTGCCCGGCATCTACTCCATGTCGCCCTATACCAGCGAGGAGATCGTGACCCGGCAGTTCATCATCGGCGAGAAGCCCACGGGCATCATCAATATCGTGGACGCCACCAACATCGAGAGGAATCTGTACCTCACCATGCAGCTCATGGAGCTGGATACGCCGATGGTGCTGGCGCTGAACATGATGGACGAGATGCGCGGCAACGGCGGCACTGTCCGCATCAATAAGATGGAGGCCATGCTGGGCATCCCGGTCGTGCCGATCTCTGCGGCAAAGAACGAGGGCGTGGACGAGCTGGTGGATCATGCGCTCCATGTCGCAAAGTATCAGGAGCGGCCGGGCCGGATGGATTTCTGCGGCGAGGAGGATCACGGCGGCGCAGTCCACCGCTGCATCCACGGCATCATCCACCTGATCGAGGATCATGCCAAGGCCGCAGGCATCCCGGTGCGCTTTGCGGCCACAAAGCTCGTGGAGGGCGACCAGCGCATCGAGGCGGCCCTGAAACTCGACCAGAACGAAAAAGAGATGATCGAGCACATCATCGTCCAGATGGAGCAGGAGCGGGGTCTGGACCGCGCCGCCGCCATCGCGGATATGCGGTTCCACTTCATCCACCAGCTGGTGGATCAGACCGTCGTGAAGCCCCGCCAGAGCAAGGAGCAGCTCCGCTCGGCCCAGATCGACCGGTTCCTCACGGGCCGCTATACCGCCATCCCGGCCTTTGTGGGCATCATGGCGCTGGTGTTCTACCTCACCTTCGGCGTCATCGGTCTGGCGCTCCAGAACCTGCTGGAAGTGGGCATTGATGCCCTGACCGCCGCGGTGGACTCCACCCTCACGGCGTGGAACGTCAACGCAGCCGTCCACTCGCTGGTCATCGACGGCATCTTCACCGGTGTGGGCAGCGTGTTGAGCTTCCTGCCCATCATCGTGACCCTGTTCTTCTTCCTCTCTCTGCTGGAGGATACCGGATACATGGCCCGCGTGGCATTCGTGATGGATAAGCTTCTCCGCCGCATCGGCCTCTCGGGGCGCAGCATCGTGCCAATGCTCATCGGCTTTGGCTGCACCGTCCCCGGCGTCATGGCCAGCCGCACCCTGCCCTCGGAGCGCGACCGCAAAATGACCATCCTGCTCACCCCCTTTATGAGCTGCTCGGCCAAGCTGCCCATCTACAGCCTGTTTGCGGCGGCCTTCTTCCCGGAGCACGCGGCTCTGGTGATGGTCAGCCTCTATTTCCTCGGCATTGCGGTGGGCATTCTGATGGCCATCCTGCTGAAGAGCAGTATCTTTAAGGGCGAGGCCGTCCCCTTTGTGATGGAGCTGCCCAACTACCGCCTGCCAGGCCTCAAGAATGTGGTCCAGCTGCTCTGGGAAAAGGCCCGCGATTTCCTCCAGCGCGCCTTTACGGTCATCTTTGCGGCGACCATCATCATCTGGTTCCTGCAGAGCTTCGACCTGCGGCTCAGCCTCACCGCTGACCCGCAGCAGAGCATCCTTGCATGGCTGGCCAGCGGGATCGCGCCGCTGTTTGCGCCACTGGGCTTTGCCGACTGGCGGGTGTCTACGGCCCTGATCACCGGCTTTATGGCCAAGGAGAGCGTCGTTTCGACCCTCACCATCCTCTATGGCTCCTCTGCGGCCTTTGCCGCCGCGCTGTCCCCGGCGGCGGCTGCACCCCTGCTGGTGTTCTGCCTGCTCTATACGCCCTGTATCGCGGCGGTGGCCTCGGTCAAGCGGGAGCTGGGCGGCAAGTGGGCGTTTATCATGGTGGCAAATCAGTGCATCGTAGCATGGCTGGCGGCCTTCGGCACGCGGCTCATCATGATGCTGTAAAGAAAACGGAAACAGGGAGCGGCCTGCAAGATGCGGGCCGCTCCTTTTCTCTTGACAATCGCTGCGTTTTTGTGCTATTATCACTTCAAATTTGAACGATACAATTTTGAATCACAAGGAGGCGTCCCATGAATACCCCGGGCATCGAATTTGGGCGGAAGACCTCGGCGGCTTACGCCGCCCTCTGCAAGCCCCTGTGCCAGAAGCTCCATCTGCCCCAGACGGCTTTTGACATCCTGATGTTCCTCGCCAATAACCCCGGCTACCAGACCGCCAGCGACGTGGTGGAGGTGCGCAAACTGAAAGCAAACCTCGTCTCGGTGAACGTAGACCGTCTGGTGCAGGAGGGCTACCTCGTCCGCGAGGCTGACCCCGGCGACCGCCGCCGCACCCTGCTGCGCTGCACCGAAAAAGCCTGCCCCATCATTGAGCAGGGCCGGGCCTTGCAGGAGGAATTTGGCGCACGTCTGCTGGAACACACCAATGAAGCACAGCGAAAGGCGTTCTTCGAGACGATGGACATTATAAATGAGAATCTGGACGCCATTCTGGAAGGAGAAGCATGAACATTTTATCCTCGGCGTGGTGGTCATGGGCTTCAACTGGCTCAGCTGACCGTATCCGGACAAAAAGAAATGCCTGTGCGGCAGATGCTGCACAGGCATTTTTAATGTTCTTTTAACGGACGAACTCGACCTCAACGTCGCCGTTCTTGGTAGCGAGGTTCAGCTTGTTGGGGGCATCTGCATTCTGCTGCAGGGTGTCCTTGCCGAAGAAGACGAAGTTTTTGTCGCTGGCGTCGGAGACGCGGATCTTGCCGCCGCCTGCGGCCAGATCAAAGCCGTAAGAGCTGCCGCTGCCGATCACAGAGCCGGTGATGCTGCCGTTCTGCACCTTGGCGTTGCAGACGTTGGCAGAGATATTTTCCAGCTTGAGGGTGCCGCTGTTCTGGATGGTGGCGGCCACATTCTGGGAGGTGACGCCGCTCATGGTGATCTTGCCGTTGCGGGTGGTGCCGCTCAGGGTGGAGCCGTTGAAGTTCGACACCTCGATGCGGCCATTGTCGGTGGTGAGGCTGGCGGTCTGTGCCGAAACGCCGTCCAGCGTGATGCTGTCGTTGGTGGTGCTGACGGTGATGTTTGCCAGCGTCTGGCGGGGTACCTGCAGCGTCAGGGTGCAGCTGCGGGTGTCCTCACTCTGGATGATAAGGGAAGAGTTGGGCTCCCGGGTCTTGGTCACGGTGAGGGTGCTGCCCGCCACCGTGAAGTCGTAGAGCTTGGAGCTTTCAAAGGCGTAGCTCGAGGTGTAGGTGTAATCGGCGCGGATGTGGTCGATGTCGGCGGCCTGCAGAATGACCGCAGCGCTGTTGTCCTGCACCACGATGGCGTTGATGCCGGCCGGTGCGTCATAGCTGGCGCTGTAAGTGGCCACAGATGCCGCCGCGCCGCAGAAGAATGCAGCCGCCGTGACAGCTGTCAGAAGAGCGAGAAGAAACTTTTTCATAAGGAAAACCTCCTGTCGCAATAAAATAGATGAGCGGAATGTCCCGCAGAAGATTTTACTTTATCCGTCCGGGCCGCAGCTGCGGCTCGGATAGAATTTCTCACCCTAAAAATACCGCAGCAGAGAAAAAAAGTCAAGAGAGAAAAAATGAACAATAAAAAACGCCTGCACAGTGGTGCAGGCGCAAAAGCAGGATAAATTATTTTTCTTCGATGGTGGAGTGCTCGATGACATAATCGGCAGCGCGGCGGATGCCCTCGTTGCGGCGGATGGCCTCCACGTTGGATGCAGCCTTGATTTCCTCGAGGGTCTTCTTGGTGCGCTCGGCGCGCTCGGACAGGGTCTTGTCGATGTCCTCCTCAGTGGGAACGAGGTTCTCGTTCTGAGCGATCTGCAGCAGGGCCATCCGGGCGCGGGTGTTCTTCTCCGCAGCAGTGTGGACAGCGGCAGTGAAGCTCTCGCGGGTCTGATGGATCTGGCTCAGGTAGCGGTCGAGGCTCAGGCGCTGCATCTGCAGCTGCTGCTGGATCTGCTCCATCTCCTGCTGATAGGCGCTCTCGACGAGAACGCTGGGCAGCTCGCCCTCAGCGGCTGCGGCCAGCTGGGTGAGGATGGCGTCCTTGGCGCGGTTGAGCGCAGCGGCGTGTTTGTTGTCGTGGAGCTGCTGACGGATCTGGGCGCGGAACTCGTCCATGGTGTCCACATTAGCAGCCTTCTTGGCAAAATCGCTGTTCAGTGCGGGCAGCTGGCGGACGCAGACGTCGTGCAGCTTGATTTTGAAGACCACGGGCTTGCCGGCCAGGTCCTTGACGTGGTAGCGTGCCGGGAAGGTGACGAAGATGTCGAACTCCTCGCCGCCCTTGTGACCGAGGATGCCTTCCTCGAAGCCGGGGATCATCCGGCCGCTGCCCAGCTGCAGGGTCTGGTTCTGGGCGGTGCCGCCGTTGAAGGGCTTGCCTTCCAGCAGGCCCTCGTAGTCGATGTGGACGATGTTGCCCTTGACGGCCGGACCCTTGTGAGGCACCAGCTCAGCGGCCATGGCGCGGCGGCGCTCCAGCACAGCGTCGATCTCCTTATCGGTGACTTCCGGGGTGACGCACTCGGTCTTGAAGCCGGTGGTCTGGGTCAGGTTCAGCTCGGGCTGCAGGGCGGTGGTGGCAGTGGCCACAAAGCCCTCGTCCTTCTTCACGCTGACCAGGTCGTAGACCGGCTCGTCCACAGCGTGGAAGCCGTGTTCTGCCATCGCTGCGTTGTACAGGGCCGGGACGTCCTTGTCCATCAAATCGTTGATGGCGTCGTACCAGAAGGTGTGCTCGCCGCGGTCGGCCTCGATCTGGGCGCGGTCAGCCTCGCCCTTGGCAAAGCCCTTGATGGTGTACGTTGCGCGGGTGCGCTCGTACACGGCGTTGGACGCAGCTTCCAGCTCCTCAGCCGAAGCGCTGAAAGTCATTTTGCAGACACTCTTTTCGGGAGTTTCCACGCTTACCAGTTTCATAGGTTCTACCCTCCGTGCTGCCCCCTGAAAGGGCAAGATTCAAAACATTGTGAAGTTATTATAGCACAATAAGCTCAAAAGCGGTATAATAAAAAGAAAGAAAATCTGTTCTTTTGTCAGCGAATGGGGTCCCGGGCGCTGCAAAACGAAAGGAAGTGTGCACCTCATGCGTCTGTTCGACGTTCTCGGGCCGGTGATGATCGGCCCCTCCTCCAGCCATACGGCGGGTGCGGCCCGCATTGGATATACGGCCCAGAAGCTGCTGGGCGACGTCCCCGTCGAGGCGGACATTGGGCTCTACGGCAGCTTTGCCACCACAGGCCGGGGCCACGGCACCGACCGTGCGCTGGTGGCGGGTCTGCTGGGTCTCCGCCCGGACGACCCCCGCCTGCCCGACAGCTTCGCGCTGGCCGAGGAGGCCGGCATGAAGTTCACCATCCATCCGGTGGAGCTCCGTGCCGCCCACCCGAATACGGCGGTGCTTACCTTAAAGAGTAAGGCGGGCCGGACCCTCGTCCTGAAGGCGGCCTCTGTGGGCGGCGGACGCATCCGCGTGACGGAGATCGACGGTGTGCCTGCCGACTTTGGCGGGGACAGCAACACCCTTATCATCCATAATGAGGACACCCCCGGCTGCATCGCCGAGGTTACGATGTCGCTGGCCCAGCGCCGCATCAACATCGCGTCCATGCAGGTGTTCCGCGCCGCGACGGGCGGCTACGCCGTTATGGTGCTGGAATGCGATTCCCATATCCCCCACGTGCTGGAACAGCAGATGGCCGTGATGCCGGGCATCCGCAAAGTCACCTGCCTGAACATCGACGAGCCGGAAGAATGCGAGGAGGACTGAGAAGTGTCGTTTTTATCCTGTGAAGAGATGCTGGCCGCTGCCCGCAGCCAGAATATTTCCCTTTCGGAGGCCATCCTCCGCAGCGATTTGGCAGAGAGCCGCCTCACCGAGGCCCACAGCCGGGAGATGATGCACCACCTCTGGCAGGTGATGCAGGCCACCAGCCGGGACTATGACCCGGCCCAGCGCAGCCGAAGCGGCCTTTCGGGCGGCGACGCGGCCAAGGTGGAGCAGGCCCATCAAGAAGGAAAGAGCCTTGGCGGCGATTACCTCGCCGCAGTGACTGCCGAAGCTCTCAAGACCGCCGAGTGCAACGCCTGCATGAAGCGCATCGTCGCTGCCCCCACGGCGGGCAGCTGCGGCGTCCTGCCCGCTGTTCTGCTGCCGCTGGCCCGCAGCGGCGAGGCCGACGAAGAGTCCATCTGCGACGCCCTCTATGTCGCCGCCGGGTTCGGTCAGGTCATCGCGGGCCGCGCCACTCTCGCGGGCGCGGAGGGCGGCTGTCAGGCCGAGGTGGGCGCGATGGCCGCCGCCGCTCTCTGCCACCTCAAGGGCGGCGCGCCCGAGCAGTGCGCCGCTGCCGCCGCAATGGCTCTGGGCAACCTGCTGGGCCTCGTCTGCGACCCTGTGGCCGGCCTCGTGGAAGTTCCCTGCGTCAAGCGGAATGTCGTCGGCGCCGTGAACGCCGTCTCCTGTGCGAATATGGCCCTTGCCGGGGTGGACTACGCCATCCCTTGTGATGAGGTCATCGACGCCATGGGCCGCGTGGGCAGCCTCCTCTCCCCCGACCTCCGGGAGACCGGTCAGGGCGGTCTTGCCGCCACGCCCACCGGCGTCCGCATCGCCCAGACCCTCGCGGAGCAGGGCTGATGCATAGAAAATAAAAGAAAAGTGGATGAAAAGACGTTCTTTTTCGGAAATCTCAAAAATATTTCCGAAAAAGTGTTGACAAAACCCCGGTTCAGTGATAAAATACATCATGTTCCGAACGGAACGTATGCGTTGGTAGCTCAGCTGG
>OMDJ01000198.1_pt1 | contig 51192 bp, 52 predicted proteins | sample 1645211 | NCBI WGS metagenome assembly OMDJ01 (sample SAMEA103958142, study PRJEB25191) | human gut metagenome | biome: human-associated habitat [ENVO:00009003]; feature: intestine environment [ENVO:2100002]; material: feces | place: Germany | collected 2013/2015 | reverse complement strand
ACACCATGACCGGTATGCAGTGGGGCAAGATCCCCGATACCAAGGGCTGGATCGTCCCTGTGGAGAAGAAGTACTAAGAGCCGAAAGGCTTATGAACGCCGCCCGGCTGTACGCCCGGCGGCGTTTGCTGTATCCGGTGCGGATTGCAATTCTCTGCCGCGGGTGATACACTTAAAGTACATCTGAAAAACGAGAGGGAATGAGAAGATGATAAAGAAGTGGAGCATCCGCTACCCCGCTGTGGGCGGCGAAGAAGAGCGCCGGGCCTATGTCTATCTGCCCACCATGTACGAGGCTGACCCGGACCGGCGGTATCCGGTGCTGTATATGTTCGACGGGCAGAACGTGTTTTTCGACGAGGACGCCACCTACGGCAAGAGCTGGGGCGTGGCCGACTATCTGGACTACACCGATACGCCCCTCATCGTGGCGGCGGTGGAGTGCAACGCCGGTGCCAACAATGAGCGTCTGGTGGAGTATTCGCCCTACCGCTTCGACGATAAGCAGTACGGCCACTTCGACGGCAAAGGCAAGGACACTCTGAACTGGTTCGTCCACGAGTTCAAGCCCTACATCGACGCCAACTACCGCACCCAGCCCGACCGGGCTCATACCTTCATTGGCGGCAGCTCCATGGGCGGCCTCATGAGCCTGTACGCTCTTTTGCAGTACAGCGACGTGTTTGGCCGTGCGGCGGCGCTCTCGCCCTCGCTGTGGGTGGCTCCGGAGGCGCTGACGGCGCTGGTGGGCCGCTGCAAGCTGGCCCCGGGTACCGTGCTCTACATGGATTACGGCTCCAGAGAGATGGGCAACCACGACGGGATGCGGAAGGGCTTCGGCGAGATGTGCAGCAGGATCTTTGCCCGGGGCATCAACCTGACGGCCCGCGTCGTGCCGGGCGGCAACCACAGCGAAGCCAGCTGGGAAAAGCAGCTGCCCTTTGTGTTCCACACCCTGATGTACGAGCTTGACTGAACCAAACTGAGGAGGAAAGTATATGGAGATGCAGTATTTCAAGGAATACAGCCCGGCGCTGGGCCGGGAGATGGAGTGCAAAGTCTACGGACACGGGGGCCGGCCCATGCTGTACATCCCCTGTCAGGACGGCCGCTTCTTCGACTTCGAGGACTTCCACATGGCCGACACCCTTGCACCCTGGATCGAGTCGGGCCAGCTCATGGTCATGTCCATCGACACGCTGGACAAGGAGACCTGGTCGGACACCAATGGCGACCCTTACTGGCGCATCCGCCGGTATGAGCAGTGGCTGCATTATATCGTGGATGAGGCTGTCCCCAAGCTGCGCTATCTGTCCAAGGAGCGCAACGGCTGGGATGACCTGCCCGGCGTCATCGCCTTTGGCTGCAGCCTCGGCGCGACCCATGCGGTCAACCTTTACCTCCGCCGGCCCGACATCTTCTGCGGCTGTCTGGCCCTCAGCGGCATCTACACCGCCCACTACGGCTTCGGCGACTACATGGATGAGCTGGTGTATATGAACTCTCCCGTGGACTATATGCGCAACTTCCCGGAGGATCACCCCTATATGGAGCTGTACCGGAACCAGAAGGCTGTTATCTGCTGCGGTCAGGGCGCATGGGAGCAGCCCGACACCACCTGGATGCTCAAGCGCATCTTTGAGGCAAAGAACATCCCTGTCTGGGTGGACCTGTGGGGCCGCGACGTCAAGCACGACTGGGATTGGTGGTATAAGCAGGTGGTTTATTACATGCCGTATATTTTGGGGTAATAGCCCTCTCAGGCGCTGGCGCGCCAGCTCTCCCATAGGGAGAGCCATTGGCAGGCCGGGCAGAGATGAGCTGAACGCTGAAAGTATAATATGACTCAAAAGAGCGGGCCTTGCTTACGAGGGCAGGTGCGTCTACACAATGCGCTTTGTCTGGCTGCTGCTGTCCGTGACAGCAAGGCGCTGCCGTTTCGGAAATAAAGGGCCTTTCTCGTTTTGGGCGAGCCTGACCGGCACGCCAGTGGCTCCCCCCCCTGGGGGAGCTGTCACCGAAGGTGACTGAGAGGGTTATAGAGGATATTCAAGGAAAGAAGACGCGAAATTATGCAGAATTTTATTTTTATCTCCCCGAACTTCCCGACGAACTACTGGCAGTTCTGCCGGGAGCTGAAGAACGACGGCATGAACGTGCTGGGCATCGGCGACCAGCCCTACGATGAGCTGAAGCCGGAGCTGAAGGACAGCCTGAACGAGTACTACAAGGTCGGCAGCCTCGAGAATTACGACGAAGTCTACCGCGCTGTGGCCTTCTTCATCTTCAAGTATGGCCGCATCGACTGGCTGGAGTCCAACAACGAATACTGGCTGGAGAGGGACGCTGCCCTGCGCACCGACTTCCACATCACCTCCGGCTTCCAGACCGAGGATATGCCCTGCATCAAGTACAAGAGCAAGATGAAGGAGTACTACCGGAAGGCCGGCATCGCCACCGCCCGCTACCACATGGTGGACGATCTCAACGGCTGCAAGGCTTTCATCAAGCAGGTGGGCTACCCTGTAGTGGTCAAGCCCGACAACGGCGTGGGCGCTTCCGATACCCACAAGCTGTCCAATGACGAAGAGCTGAAGACCTTCCTCGCCTGCAAGGCCAAGAATCACCCGGACGTCTCCTACATCATGGAGGAGTTCGTCCGCGCCGAGGTCAACAGCTACGACGCCATCATCGACGCCTCCGGCAACCCCATCTTTGAGGCCGGAAACGTCAGTCCCATGTCCATCATGGACATCGTGAACGACAACGACAACTCCATCTACTACATCATCAAGGACCTGCCCGAGGACACCCGCGCCGCAGGCCGTGCCGTCGTCAAGAGCTTCGGCGTCAAGAGCCGCTTCGTCCACTTCGAGTTCTTCCGGATGACCGAGAACCAGGCCAGCATGGGCGAAAAGGGCCAGATCGTGGCCCTCGAAGTCAATATGCGCCCCTGCGGCGGCTTCACTCCCGATATGATAAACTTCGCCCGCTCCACCAACGTCTATAAGATCTGGGCCGACATGATCGCCTTCGGCGGCACCGATATGCCCGTGGGCGAGCACTACTACTGCCCCTTCGCCGGCCGCCGCGACGGCAAGAACTTCGTGTACAGCCACGAGCAGATCATGCAGAAGTACCAGAAGAACATCAAGATGGTGGACCGCATCCCCGACGCCCTCTCCGGCGCGATGGGCAACCAGATGTACGTCGCCACCTTCTCCACCCGCGAGGAGATGGAGCAGTTCTACTCCGATGTTCTGGCCGTCACCGACGGCGATGCTGCTGCCGCACAGGCCGCGCTTTCCCAGGTGCTGGCTCTGGGCGAGCCCACCACCAAGGCCCTGACCCCGAAGCCCAACCTCAGCCCGGCGGTCAAGCCCACCACAGCCGTGACCAAGATCCCCACCCGCGCCGTCACCAAGACCAGCCGCAAGGGCCGGAAGTGATTTCCACAAAAACTTTACAAACCGCAGCTGCAGAGAGAAATAAACGCCTCTGCGGCTGTTTTTTGACATGAGGGCAAATGTGATGATTGACAGTGCCCCGGAAAAAGTTGTAAGATAATGCAAATGCAAAAGAGGAAAAACGCCTTTGCAAAATGAGCTGAAAGACAGGAGAATTTTCTATGAAGCTGTATCAGAAACTTACTTCTCTGCTGGTGGCTGCAGTGATGGCCGCCGTGCTGATGCCGGTGTGCATGGCTGCTCCCGGCGACTCCGTTGAGACCCGCATCAACAACGCGCTCGCACAGCGCACCGGCGCAGAGCTGTATCAGGAGATCGTCACCACTGCCCCCGATGGCACCACCCAGACCATGATCGCAGCCCGCAGCAACGGCAACGCTTACATCAAGATGGATATGGGCGACGCCGGCAGTCTGGTCTATATCCTGAAAGACGGTCAGGGCTATCTGGTGGACGATGCATCCAGGATGGCCGTCAAGGGCGAAGTACCCACTGTGAGCGCAAGCGAGGCAGTCTCCGCTGACAAAGGCGAAGCACAGGAGATCCCCTGCACCGTGACCACCGTGAATGTGAACGGTCAGGACTGCGAGGCCCTGTCCTACACTGTCACCGATGCCAACGGCCAGACGGCCACCGTTTCCTACTGCCTGGTCGGCGATGACCTCAAGTATGTCGTTACCGATGCTGCCGAGGGCCGCACCATCGTGGAGTACCGCGTCACGAGCACCACGGTGGACCAGAATCTCTTCAACATCCCTGCGGATTATCAGATCCTGACGCAGGCAGAGTTTGAAGCGGCACAGGCCAATCACTGAGAAATTTTTCTGTAGAATATGGGAGCTGCTGCGTCATGCGGCGGCTCCTTTTTGTTGTCCGCCGCCCGGGAATGTGCTATACTGTGTGCAACAGAATGTATGAGAGAATGAGGAGACCCCCTATGAAAATACCCGCAAACGGCTTTACCCACGCAGGCAAGTTCCATGCCGACGACGTGTTCGCCACTGCCCTGCTCCAGATCCTCCGCCCGGATATTAAAATAACCCGCGGCTTCGTGGTGCCGGATGACTTCGACGGCATCGTGTATGACATCGGCTTTGGCATGTTCGACCACCATCAGGAGCCCCGCGAGACCCGCCCCAACGGCATCCCTTACGCGGCCTTCGGCCTGCTGTGGCGGGTGCTCGGCCCCGGCCTTGTAGGCGAGCGTCAGGCCCGGCTCATTGATGAGAACTTCATCCAGCCCCTCGATCTGAACGACAATACCGGCGAGCAGAACAGCCTCTGCGACGCCATCGGCTTCTTCAACCCCGTGTGGGACTCGAAAGAGGACCAGGACGCCTGCTTCTTCAAGGCCGTGGCCGTGGCAAAGCAGATCCTGGAGAACCAGATCGAGAGCGCCAACGCCGTCAACCGCGCCGACGAGAAGGTCCAGCAGGCATACAAAAATTCCCGCGACGGCATCGTGGTGCTGCCCTGCTATCTGCCCTGGAAGAACGGGCTGTACAAGACCGACGCCCTTTTCGTCATCTATCCCAGCCAGCGGGGCGGCTGGAGCGCCCAGTGCGTCACCGACCACAAGACCAAAAAGCCCAAGCTCCCCTTCCCCCAGAGCTGGGCCGGCCAGCCGCAGGAGGTCATCGAGCAGAAGAGCGGCATCGAGGGCATCAGCTTCTGCCACGCCAGCCGCTTCCTTATCACGGCCAAGGACAAGGAGACGGCCCTCGCCGCCTGCCGTCAGGTGCTGAAGAACAATGGCCGCATCTGAGAAGCCGGAAAAGACAGCTTACGTCTACATGGTGCGCTGCGCGGGCGGCCAGCTTTATACCGGCTGGACGAACGACCCGGAAGCCCGCCTCAAGGCCCACCAGAGCGGCAAAGGCGCAAAGTATACCCGCACCCATACGGCACTGGGCTTTGCCTACCTGGAAGCGTGTGCGGACAAGTCCGCCGCCCTCCGGCGGGAGATTGCCCTCAAAAAGCTGACGAAGGCCCAGAAAGAGACCCTCTGCGCCGGGTGGACGGCTGAAAAAGAATAAATAAAAAAAACACGAACGCCGCGCCGTGCCGGAACTGGGCCGTCAACCCCGTGCCGACGGCGGACGGAATGGATAAACCGGACTGTATACGGCCATGCATATACAAACTAAAGATGCATAAAATTTGTATATATTTAGAAAATAATGCATAAACATACAAAATAACAGAAAAGGACCGCCAAATCTGCACAAGGTTTGGCGGTTTTCTGCATTGACGGAAAAACCGCTTGGCGTATAATAAAAGCGTACTCAGAAAGACAAGACGTCGAGCGCCCCGGGAGGGATGCCCGGGCGGCAAACGAAAGTATAAAAAGTGTAATAAACAAAGGAGCGATCATCATGAAAAAGGAAGATATTAAGAAAGTTGTTCTGGCTTACTCTGGCGGTCTGGATACCTCCATCATCATTCCCTGGCTGAAAGAGAATTACAACAACTGCGAAGTCATCGCTGTCTCCGGCGACGTGGGTCAGGGTACTGAGCTGGACGGTCTGGAAGAGAAGGCCAAGGCTACCGGCGCTTCCAAGCTGTACGTCCTCGACCTGAAGAAGGACTTCGTCGAGAACTACATCTTCCCCACCCTGAAGTTCGGCGCAAAGTACGAGGACTACCTGCTGGGCACCAGCTTCGCACGTCCCTGCATCGCAAAGGCTCTGGCCGACATCGCCATCAAGGAAGGCGCAGACGCCATCTGCCACGGCTGCACCGGCAAGGGCAACGACCAGGTGCGTTTCGAGCTGACCCTGAAGGCCCTCTGCCCCGATATGGCCATCATCGCTCCCTGGCGTGAGTGGGACATCGAGAGCCGTGACGAGGAGATCGACTACGCCGAGGCACACAACATCCCCCTGAAGATCAACCGTGAGACCAACTACTCCAAGGATAAGAACCTGTGGCACCTGAGCCACGAGGGCCTCGACCTCGAGAACCCCGCCAACGAGCCGCAGTACAATAAGCCCGGCTTCCTCGAGCTGGGTGTCAGCCCCGAGCAGGCACCCGACACCCCGACCTACCTCACCCTCCACTTCGAGAAGGGCATCCCCACCGCCGTTGACGGCAAGGAGATGGGCGCTGTCGAGCTGGTCGAGTACCTGAACAAGGTCGGCGGCGAGAACGGCATCGGCCTGCTGGACATCGTCGAGAACCGTCTGGTGGGCATGAAGAGCCGCGGCGTCTATGAGACTCCCGGCGGTGCGATCCTGTACAAGGCCATCAATGTTCTGGAGACCATCACTCTGGACAAGGAGAGCGCACACTTCAAGGCTCAGATGGCTCAGAAGTACGCCGACATCGTCTACAACGGCCAGTGGTTCACCCCGCTGCGCGAGGCTCTGGATGCCTTCGCCGACAGCCTCGAGAAGACCGTCACCGGCGACGTCAAGCTGAAGCTCTACAAGGGCAACATGATCAACGCCGGCGTCACCTCTCCGTACACCCTGTACGACGAGCAGACTGCCTCCTTCGGCGTGGATAAGGACTATGATCAGTCCGATGCTACCGGCTTCATCAACCTCTTCGGCCTGTCCATCAAGGAGCGCGCAAAGCTGTCCAAGAACTGGCCCGAGGTCAAGGAATAACCTGCTTACCATCCCCTTTGGCGTGTTTTTTACACTTTCACGCTGAAGGCTCAAATTACCGGCATCATTGCTGGCGGCACCGCCGCGGGAGCTTTTTCCCCTGCGGCGGCTTTGCCGTTTCTAGCCCTCTCAGTCTCGCTTCGCTCGCCAGCTCCCCCAGAGTGGGAGCCACTGGCGTACCGGTGAGGTCTGAGCTGGGCAAAAAGGCTCGACGATGCATAAAATGCCGGGCCTTGCACTCGAAATTCAGACACTTTTTCAGATAAAGGGATTTAACAATGGCAGAACAACTTTGGAAGGGCCGTTTCTCCAAGGCGGTCGATTCCCGTGTCAACGACTTCAACTCTTCCATCCGCTTCGACCAGCGGATGATCGCGCAGGATATGCGCGGCAGCGGCGTCCACGCCGCCATGCTGGCAAAGCAGGGCATCATCTCCGAGAAGGACTGCGAAGATATTCTGAGCGGTCTGGCCTCCATCGCGGATGATCTGGCCTCCGGCGCTCTCACCATCGACCCCAACGCCGAGGACGTCCATACCTTCGTGGAACAGACCCTCACCGCCCGCATCGGCGACGCCGGCAAACGCCTGCACACCGGCCGCAGCCGGAACGACCAGGTGGCGCTGGACATCCGCCTGACTCTGCGGGACTACAGCCACACCCTGCAGGCTTACATCGTGGAGCTGGTCAAGGTCATCTGCAGGAAGGCCGCCGAGAACACCACTGCCGTCATGCCCGGCTACACCCACCTGCAGCGCGCCCAGCCCATCACCTTCGGCCACGCCCTGATGGCCTATGCATGGATGCTGCTGCGCGATCTGCAGCGCTTCGAGGACGCCACCGCCCGGATGGACGCCCAGTGTCCGCTGGGCTCCGGCGCTCTGGCCGGTACGACCTACCCGCTGGACCGTCAGTTCACCGCCGAGAAGCTGGGCTTTGCGGCACCCTGCCCCAACAGCCTTGACGGTGTGTCCGACCGTGACTTCTGCATCGAGCTGGCAAACGCCATCTCCATCTGCATGATGCACCTGTCCCGCCTGTCCGAAGAGATCATCCTCTGGTGCAGCTGGGAGTTCAAGTTCATCGAGCTGGACGACGCCTTCACCACCGGCTCGTCCATCATGCCCCAGAAGAAGAACCCCGACGTCACCGAGCTCATCCGCGGCAAGACGGGCCGCGTCTACGGCGATCTGAACACCCTGCTGGTCATGATGAAGGGCATCCCTCTCGCTTACAACAAGGATATGCAGGAGGACAAAGAGGCCATCTTCGACGCCGTCGATACGCTGGAGCTCTGCCTGAAAACGGTCACTCCCATGCTGGACACCATGAAGACCCTGCCCGCCAATATGCGCCGGGCCGCTGCCAAGGGCTTCATCAACGCCACCGACTGCGCCGACTATCTGACCAAGAAGGGGATGCCCTTCCGCGACGCCTACAAGCTCACCGGCTGCATGGTCTCCGACTGCATCAGCAAGGATAAGACCCTCGAAGAGCTGACCCTCGATGAGTTCAAGGGCTACAGCGCTCTGTTCGAAAACGACATCTACGACGCCATCGACCTCATCAAGTGCTGCGAGGGCCGCACCAGCTACGGCGGTCCCAGCGAGGCCAGCGTCAAGAAACAGATCGAGCTGGCAGGCGCCCAGCTCGGCGCATGGGAGGCGGCAAACGCATGAGCGTAAAAGTCTTTATCGACGGTTCTTCCGGCACCACCGGTCTGCGCATTGCCGACCGTCTGGCCGCCCGGCCTGACATCGAGCTGCTGAGCATCTCGGCTGAGGGCCGCAAGGATGTGAACGAGCGGGCGAAGGTCATCAATTCCGCCGACCTTGCCTTCCTCTGCCTGCCCGATGCGGCCTCCAAAGAGGTCATGCCTCTGCTCCGCCCGGACGTCAGGGTGCTGGATACCTCCACGGCCTTCCGCACCGACGCGGCCTGGGACTACGGTTTCCCGGAGCTGAAGGGCCAGAAAGAGAAGATCAAGAATTCGTATCGTGTGGCGGTCCCCGGCTGCTATGCCAGCGGCTTTATCAGCATCGCGCGGCCTCTGGTGGAGCTGGGGCTGGCCCCGGCGGACTATCCGTTCAGCTGCACCGGCATTTCGGGCTACTCCGGCGGCGGCAAGAAGATGATCGCCGAGTACGAGAGCGCCGACCGTCCGGCTCACAGCAAGCTGGATGCGCCCAAGAGCTACGGTCTGGGCCTCGCTCATAAGCATCTGCCCGAGATGCAGAAGATCAGCGGCCTCGCCCACACCCCTGCCTTTGTGCCGGTGGTGTGCGATTATTACAGCGGAATGCAGGTCCTCGTTCCGCTGGACCTCAAGCTGGCTGGCACCAGCGCCGAGGCGGTGGCCGCAGGCATTGCGGACTATTACAAGGAGGGCGCGACCGTTTCCGTCCACGCCCTCAACGAGCCGCTTCCCGAGAACGGTCTGTACTCCAACGCCCTGTCCGGCAGCGACAGGATGGAGCTGTACATGACCGTCAACGCAGCGGGCGACCAGATGATGCTGGTGTCCTTGTTCGACAATCTGGGCAAAGGCTCTTCCGGCGCAGCCATCCAGTGCATGAATCTGATGCTGGGAATGAACGAGACGGAAGGATTAGAGTAACCTCTCCGTCGAGCGAAGCGAGACTGAGAGGTTTGAAATTAGGGGGATTTTCAGATGCAGTATAAAGAAGTTGCGGGCGGCATCTGCGCGCCCAAGGGTTTTGCAGCAGCCGGTGTCCATTGCGGCATCCGGGCAAATCACAGTGAAAAGTACGATCTGGCGCTCATCAAGGCCGACGTCCGCTGCGCCGCCGCCGGTGTTTACACCACCAACAAGGTCTGCGGCGCACCCATCAAGGTAGACCGCGCCCACCTGACGGACGGCTATGCACAGGCCATCGTGGTCAACAGCGGCAACGCCAACACCTGCGCCGCCAACGGCGTGGCACTGGCGGAGGAATGCTGTGAGCTGGTGGGCAAGGCGCTGAACATCGACGCAAAGGATGTCCTGCCCTCTTCTACCGGCGTTATCGGCCAGCCGATGGTCATTGATCCGTTTGCCCGTGGCATCCCTGCCGCCGCCGCCAAGCTGGCGGCTGACGCACAGGGCAGCACCGACGCGGCGACGGCCATCATGACCACCGATACTCACAAGAAGGAGTATGCCATCCAGTTTGAGCTGGGCGGCAAGACCTGCACGGTGGGCGCTATCGGCAAGGGCAGCGGCATGATCGCCCCCAACATGGCCACCATGCTGGCATTCTACACCACCGACGCCGCCGTCTCCCCCGCCCTGCTGGAAAAGGCCCTCAAGACCGTCGTCCCCGGGACCTACAACCAGATGAGCGTCGATTTGGACACTTCCACCAACGATACCCTGATCATCATGGCCTCCGGTCTCGCGGGCAACCCGGAGATCACCGAGGAAAACGCCGACTACGACGCCTTTGTGGCCGCACTGACCGCCATCGCCGAGCATATGTGCGCTGAGCACGCCGGTGACGGCGAGGGCGCGACCCACCTCATCACCTGCGAAGTCACCCACGCCCCCGACCTCAAGACGGCCCGCGCCGTCAGCCGCAGCGTAGTCTGCTCCAACCTCTTCAAAGCCGCTGTCTTTGGCCGCGACGCCAACTGGGGCCGCATCCTCTGCGCCATCGGCTACACCCCCGGTGACTTCTCGATCGATAAGGTCTGCGTTTGGCTGTCCAGCAAGGCCGGTGAGGTCTACGTCTGCGAGAACGCCGCCTACCACCCCTACAGCGAGGACGAGGCCGCAAAGGTCCTGGCCGAGCACGATATTCTGGTCAAGGTGGATATGGGGACCGGCGATGCTTCCGCAAAAGCATGGGGCTGCGATCTGACCTATGACTATGTGAAGATCAACGGCGACTACCGCACCTGAGAAGGAGAACAGCAATGAAAAACGAAGAAATGGCCCTCCTTTTCTCGGAGGCGACCCCTTATATCCAGAAGTACCACGGCAAGACCATGGTCATTAAATACGGCGGCAACGCCATGATCAACGAGACGCTGAAAAACGCGGTCATGAACGACCTTGTCACCCTGACCCTGCTGGGCGTGCGGGTGGTCCTGGTACACGGCGGCGGCCCTGCCATCAATGAGATGCTCAAAAAAGTGGGCGTCGAGAGCCACTTTGCGGGCGGCCTGCGCGTCACCGACGACGCCACCATGGAGATCGTCCAGCAGGTGCTGGCCGGTAAGGTGAACAAAGACCTCGTGGCAAAGCTGCGGGGCCGCGGCGTCGGCCTCTGCGGCATGGACGGCCAGATGCTCCGCTGCACCGAGCTTGACCCTCAGCTGGGCCATGTGGGAGAGATCGTCCACGTGGACCCGACGCTGATCTCCAGCCTGCTGGACAGCGGCTATATCCCCGTCATTGCAACGGTGGGCATGGACGACCTGGGCCAGGCTTATAACGTCAACGCTGACACCGCCGCCGCACAGATCGCGATCGCGCTCAAGGCCGAAAAGCTCGTCTCCATGACTGATATTGCGGGCCTGCTGCGGGATAAGGAAGATGAATCCACCCTCATCCCCGAGGTGGAGGTCTCCGAGATCGAGGGCTACAAGTCCGCCGGCATCATCGCGGGCGGCATGATCCCCAAGATCGGTGGCATGGCCGATGCGATCTATCAGGGCGTCCACGAGGCTGTCATCATTGATGGCCGCGTGCCGCACTCCATCCTGCTGGAGCTGTTCTCCGACCGTGGCTCCGGTACCCGCTTCTATCGCCGCAGCCATCACGAATAAGGGTTGCTGAAAACCGGAAAGCATTTTATAATAAGAGAAACTGGCTTGCCCTCTCCGTCATCGCTGACGCGATGCCACTGCCCGGGTTGCGGCACCCAGCATTCGCTTCGTGCTTGAAAAGCACTTGCGCCTTGCTGGCCGCGGCCCCAACAACGACTCCCTGCTTCCGCCACTGGCGGCGGTCGTCGTTGTTGCTCCCAGAGGGAGAGGCTTCACCTTCCTGCAAAGGCTCTCCCTTTGGGAGAGCTGGACGCGAAGCGGCCTGAGAGGGCAAGGATGCTACAAAGGAGGAAGAACGCTATGGATTCCGAAAAAGTCATCAAGCGGGACAACGAGTATGTCCTGCATACCTACGCACGCAACCCCATCGTCCTCGAGAAGGGCCACGGCCTCTATGCCGAAGGCCCCGAGGGGCAGAAGTACCTCGACTTCACCAGCGGCATCGGCGTCAACAGCCTGGGCTACTGCGATATGACCTGGGCCGAGGCCGTCTCCGAGCAGGCACACAAGCTGCAGCACACCTCCAACCTCTACTATACCGCCCCCTGCGGCAAGCTGGCCAAAAAGCTCTGCAAGCGCACCGGCATGAGCAAGGTGTTCTTCGGCAACTCGGGCGCAGAGGCCAATGAGGGTGCCATCAAGGCCGCCCGCAAGTACAGCTTCGACAAATACGGTGCTGACCGCTACAATGTCATCACGCTGGTCAACAGCTTCCATGGCCGTACCATTGCTACCCTGACCGCCACCGGACAGGGCGTGTTCCACAACTACTTCGGCCCCTTCAACGAGGGCTTCCAGTACGTCAAGGCCGGCGACATCGACGCCCTGACCGAGATGGTGGACCGCCACACCTGCGCTGTCATGCTGGAACTGGTACAGGGCGAGGGCGGTGTTGTGGCGCTGGAACCCGAGTATGTGCAGGCTGTCCGCGCCCTCTGCGACGAAAAAGACCTCGTCCTCATCGTGGACGAGGTGCAGACCGGCGTGGGCCGCACCGGCACCTTCCTGTGCTGTGAGCACTACAACCTCCAGCCCGACGTCGTCACGCTGGCCAAGGGTCTGGGCGGCGGCCTGCCGATTGGCGCTGTCCTGATGAATGAGAAAGTCGCTGCCGGTATGGGACCCAGCAGCCACGGCTCCACGTTCGGCGGAAACCCGGTGGTCTGCGCCGGTGCGAATGTCGTCGTGGACCGGATGGACGCCAGCTTCCTCGCCAACGTCAACGAGCGGGCCGTCCAGCTGCGCACCGGTCTGGAAAAGCTGTCCCGCGTCAGGAGCCTCTCGGGCATCGGCCTGATGGTCGGCATCGAGTTTCTCGAGGGCATCAAGGCCGCTGATGTGCTGGCCGCCTGCCGTGAAAAGGGCCTGCTGGTGCTTACCGCAAAGACCCGCCTCCGCCTGCTGCCGCCGCTGACTCTGACCGCCCACGATGTGGAGATGGCGCTGGATATTCTGGGCAGCGTCCTCGCGGAGATGGACCCCAGCAAAACGGAGGAGCAGGCATGAAGCATCTGCTGAAAATGAGCGACCTCACCCCTGACGAGGTGGCCCACATCCTTGATGTGGCCGATGAGCTGAAAGCGCAGCAGAAGGCCGGAGGCACCGGACCTCTGCTCAAGGGCAAGAGCGTCGCGCTGATGTTCTCGAAAAACTCCACCCGTACCCGCACCAGCTTCGAGGTGGGCGTCTACCAGCTGGGCGGCCTCGGCAACTACATGAATGCCGCCACCGAGCTGCAGTCCGGCCGCGGCGAGCCGCTCAAGGATACCGCCCGGGTGCTGGGCCGCTATTATGACTGCGTTGTCTGGCGCACCTACCGCCAGAGCGATTTGGAAGAGTTCGCTGAGTTTGCGGGCGTCCCCGTCATCAACGGCCTGACGGACTATGCTCACCCCTGTCAGGTGCTGGCCGACCTCATGACCATCCGGGAGCGCCGGGGTGCGCTGGCGGGCCAGAAGCTCTGCTTCGTCGGCGACGGCAGCAATATGGCCAACAGCCTCATCGTGGGTGGTCTGCTCTCCGGCATGAAGGTGGACTGCGTCTGCCCCCACGGCTACCGCCCGGCAGCAGATGTGCTGATGTTCGCCCATAAGTACGGCAGTGCGTTCCGCCTGCTGGAAGACCCCGCCGAAGGCGTCAAGGACGCCGATGTGGTGGTGACGGCTGTCTGGAATACCGCCGCCCCCGGTACCTCCGAGAGCGAGAGCCGCCTGCGGGACTTTGCAGGCTTCCAGCTCACCAGCGGCCTCCTGAAAGCCGCAAAGCCGGACTGCATGGTGCTCCACTGCCTGCCCGCTCACCGCGGCGAGGAGATCTCTACTGCCGTCTTCGAGGCCCACGCCGACGAGATCTTCACCGAGGCAGAAAATCGACTGCACGTCCAGAAGGCTGTGCTGGCGGTATTGCTGGCGGGAAAGTAAAATATGCAATGAAAAAGGGGCTGTTGCAAAATGGCTCCAAATAAAAAATGAGATAGACTTCCCCGAAAGGGGTTGCCTATCTCATTTTTTGTTGTAAGCTGAAACTGCAATAAACCAACGATGAACGCCTTTTGAATTGCAAAATGATTTTTCGGTTGCTATACTGGACTTATCAAAATCTTTTTGGGAGGCTGCCGCAATGAGCGCACAGACAATGCAAATCGGGAACAGACCTTGCCGCATTTACGGCGAAGCCCATGCAGAATACCTGCTGCTCCAAATGACCGGCGAACACGAGCTGCAAAGCATGGATGACGAAGTGGCTGCTATTGCACAAAGCAACCGAAAGTATCTGTTTGCGGCCATCCCGGTGGAAAGCTGGAATGATGCGCTTTCTCCGTGGGAAGCCCCTGCTGTGTGGGGAAAGCAAGGTTTTGGCGGCAAGGCTGGGGACACCCTGCGCTTTCTGACGGAGCAGGTCATTCCCACACTGGAGCAGCAGTTCAATCTCCCGGAAAACGTCAAAATCATTCTGGGCGGCTACTCGCTGGCCGGATTGTTTGCGCTGTGGGCATCTACGCAGGCAAATCTATTCTGCGGCATCGCTGCCGCCTCGCCCTCTGTTTGGTTTCCGGGCTGGATGGAGTTTGAACAGCAGCACCCGATGCAGGCACAGCACATTTATCTGAGCCTTGGCGACAAGGAAGAGCATACGAAAAACGCTCTCATGGCTGCGGTAGGTGATAACATCCGCACCCTGCACAGCCGACTTGCAGAGCGTGGCACAGACTGCACCCTTGAATGGAACAGCGGCGGGCATTTCAAAAACGCTGACCTGCGCACGGCGAAAGCCTTTCGGTGGGCGATGGAGGAAAGCCGATGAATATTTTGACTGATGCCGATGGTTGCCCTGTGGTGGATTTGATGTTGCAGATTGCAAAGCGATTCAGCGTTCCAGTCATCATCCTGTGCGACGCCTGCGCCAGCCTTCTTCTGGCAAACGGCGTTCCCATGAAGCAGATTCAGGAGGGGCTGGGCTATGGCAATGCGTCAGCATGATGCCATACGCCCATAAGACAGGATGGACGGGCGATGTTCCGGCAAAAAAGAATGGACAGACGAATAAAATCCATCTGTCCATTCGATTTGGCGGAGCATCAGGGAGTCGAACCCTGGCACCGGTCTCCCGGCCTATCGCATTTCGAGTCTTTGAAATTGTTGGATGAAGCTGGTCCCTCGCGGCTGTCATTGGCAGCTGAGGGCATTCTTGTAACCTCCAAAAAGGCACGTCACACCGCAATTTGCAGGCAAATTTCAGCCACTTTTTGCGATACGACGTTAGAAAAAGCCTTTTTCACACGGGGCGTCAGCGACTGCATTTCAGGTGTAGTTGTGTTAGATGTCCGTTAGAATTATGCAGTGCTGCCGTTGCTGTGCCAGCTCACAGCAGGCTTCCCTGTCTGAACGCAGCGTTTCCCGAAAGCCGGGAAATGCTGCGTTTTCTCTTGCCCGCATTGGGCTGAAAGGGAAGCCGCCATGTCAACATTCCGCGTCAATAAAAACGTCAACTACACCGTTATGAGCAACCACCACCTGCAGGATAAGAGGCTGTCCCTGAAAGCCAAGGGACTGCTGTCCTATATGCTCTCCCTGCCGGACGACTGGGATTACAGCCTGAAGGGGCTGACAATTGGTTGCAAAGATGGTCTGGACAGTGTACGCACCGCTGTACTGGAACTGGAAGAACACGGCTACGTCCGCCGTCAGAAAGTCCGCAATGCCAAAGGGCAGATCATCGACTACGATTATCAGGTCTACGAATCGCCTGTCGAGGACGCTCCTGCCGTTCCCGGCAAGGAAGGCGAGCCGTCGGCCCCGTCCGCATCCAAAAGTCCGAAAAGCCGCATGAAACCTCGTTCTTCACCATTTTTGGATTTTCCAAATTTGGCTGAGCCCAATTTGGAAAAGGCAACGCAACAAAATACTAATAAACAAAATACTAAAAGACAAAGTACTAATCTATCAGGGCAGACAGGCAAAACAGCGGATTTTGACCAGATGGAAGCACAGGTTCGGGAGGAGTTCCGGGAACGGCTGGAGATTGACACCCTTGCCCAGCGGTATGACCCCGACAAGCTGACCAGTCAGCACGTTGAGTACATCTTCGATGTGATGTCCAACACAACCCAGCCCATCAAGAATATCATGGCCTATCTGCGCACCACCATCCTGAACGCCCCCACCACGATGGAGCACTACTATCAGGCGCAGGGCAACTGGCTGACCGCACAGAGCCGGAAGAAGTGAACGCCGTTTTCCACGAAGAACGCAACACCTGTTGAAAATGCAAAGGAGAATTTCCATGAAGAACACGAACGCCGTCCGCACCGAGATCCATTACACACAGGTTGGGGAGTATCAGCTGCCACTGCTCACCCTGTCGAAAACCGATGAAGCTGAACCGCTGGGCAAGTATGGCCGGATGCGGCTGGCCTACCTCAAAACCCAGCGTCCCGTGCTGTACAACCAGATGCTGATGAACGGTACGCTCTGGCCGCATTTGCAGGATGTCCAGAAAACGGCCTGCGAGTGGCTGGAACGCACGATGACCAATCTGTTAGACAAGTACCCCGCGCCGGACAAAGAGCGCGCACAGCTTCTCTGGGTAGCACACATGAACGGGCTGAAAGCGCAGGCAGAGGAAGTGGTGGTGAGGGAAGTCGTGTATACAGAATGAAACCTCAATTCATCTTGTCTATCCATCCAAACATGGTATAATGGAGCAAAGGAGCGTGATACCATGAGCCCAATCGAAGTCCCTGCAAAAATCCAGTTGGTCGAAAAGCGCGAAACACGGACGAGCCGTGGAATGCTCTCAAAGGGCTGGTATCATGTAGATGATCAGCTTGTTATGGTCAAGGGCAACTCCATCACAGAGGCCGGAACCGCTGGGTATGAGCCGTATTCTGAGGTGATGGCATCGCTGATTGCACAGGTGCTGGGTCTGCCTCATGTGGAATACGCCCTGATGCCTGCCAAACTCTTTCCCGACATTCAAACCTATTCCTGCGATGTGGTCAGCGTCTGCCCCAAGTTCACAACGGACGATGAACAGCTGTATCATTTTGCCGACTTGGCTGATGCCCATTTCCTCGCCAACGGTCAGGCCGCTTCACCGGAGGCACTGTTTCAGTATGCGGCAGAGTTGTACGGTAAGAAGTGGCTCTATCAGATGTTGGCGTTCGATGCCTTTATCGGCAACGAAGACCGCCACGAAAACAATTTTGATGTAATCGTCCGGGATGGAAAAAATTATGCTCCGCCTATTTACGACAATGGCGGCAGTCTGCTTGCATGGGCAATCGACGAGGAATTGACTGACACGAAGCTCCGTTATCAGTTCGACAAAGCCAAACCGTTCCGCAGTCGTCACGCCCAGCAGATCAAACTGATCGACGAGCCTGTGCTGCCTGTGCGTGATCTGGACACGCTGTATCAGGAGATCATGCAGGCTATTTCGCCGATTCTTGCACTATTGAGTGAAAAACGAGCATCTGCGATCCGTCAGTATCTGAAATACCGTCTGCATTACCTGAAAGCCGCCATGGGGTGATAAAATGGCCTATCTGAAATTGATGATGGATGAAAAAGAAATCGCCCACTTGAGCGAAGATGGGCAGTCTCTTTGCGCAAATGAGGGTGTGCCGCAGTATTATCTGCCACTGAACCTTTTCATCGGTGACAAACGCAAAGTCCCATTGGTGGATGTGGTCGTTTGGGCAAAGAAGCGTATCTTCCCGAAAAATCGGATGGACTGTAAGGAGATTCTGAAATTGATGGGACTGCCCGACTACAACGCTTGGGAAATCGTCAAGCGCACCAACGCTTGTCTGATGGAAGATCCCTATTGGCTGCGATTCAGCGAAGAGGAAACCTTCGAGGACACCACGCGCGGACGAGCCAGAAGGATCATGAATGAGAATTGGAAAAGCAGCTGATGCTAATTGATATCAACCTATATCAATTAGCAAGTACAACAAAGCCCACAGGTTGGATGGAATTCCAGCCTGTGGGCTTTGCTTTGCCATATTCGTGCAGTTTCTGCTCCGGTTCAGCGGCAGACCGGATCTGCGGCATCGTAAAGGGCTTGTGCCATGCGGCTGGCATCCTCCGGGGTCATCAGATCCTGCACCACATTGCGGACGGCAGTGCCCGCCGCAAATTCGTATTTCGGGATGGAGAACGGCATACAGAAAAGAGCAGCATATATCAACAGCCGCCCCTGCCAATATGCGAAAAATTTTTAATCGATTGCGCTTCCCGCGGTGGTTGGTTTTATGTCTGCGGTACGAATACCTTCTGCTAAAAAATATTACTGCAGCTATTGACAACCGCTCACCGGCTAATATATAATTAAAACGTATAAATTGCAAATTAACCATGCTGCCGGATTCGAGATTGATTTTATGAATCCTAAGGCAGTACCGCATAATTCCAGGCACAGCGCCTGACAAAACGTTGCTTCATCCGTCAGGCAAGAGTGGTGCGGTGTTTTATGAAAGAGCACGTAAATAAATTAAAATAGAAAAGAGGTAGCAACATGGAAAACTATGTCAGCATCAATTCGGATCGGTTGTGGGCGCGATTGAACGAGGTAGGGCATATTGGAAGTGATCCCAGAGGCGGAATCAGTCGTTTTGCTTGGGAACCCCCTTATAAGGAAGCCGTAATGCTCCTGATCCGGTGGATAAAGGAAGCGGGCCTGACGGCAAGGATCGATACCGTTGGAAATGTATTTGCCCGGCTGGAGGGCGATGATCCACATGCTCCGGCTGTGCTGAGCGGCTCTCATTTTGATACCGTACCTCAAGGAGGATGCTTTGATGGATTGGCTGGTGTAATGGGGGCATTGGAAGCGCTGGTTGCCATCAAAGAATCCGGACTTCCGCACAAAAAGCCTTTGGAAATGGTGGCCTTTATCAATGAAGAAGCCAGCCAATTTTTGGGCGGAACATTCGGAAGCAAGGCGATATGCGGGATGCTTCCGGACGACTACGCTTTTCATCTGCGCAATCGACAGACAGGTCAGCTTCTCAGCGATGCCATGAGAGAATTCGGGATGGGGTTGGATCCAGAAAGGTTAACAGAGAGTAAAATAGACCCCCACGCCTATTGTGGTTTTTTGGAAATGCATATAGAGCAGGGGCGGTATCTGTTGGACGCAGACAAACCCTTCTCCATTGTCAGCTGTGTTGCAGGCATTAAACAGTTTTATCTCCACTTTCATGGAACAGCAGCGCATGCCGGTGGAATGGCGATGTCGGATCGTCATGACGCTTTGGCCGCAGCGGCGGCAGTAATTTCCGCTGTGGAAAATCTGGCAAAGGAATGCAGCAAAGACACTAGAGGTACGGTTGGATATATTTCCGTGTTACCTTGTGAACACAATATTATCCCGGAGGACGTGACGATTTCCGTGGATTTCCGTGAAACGGAGGACATGAAGTGGGAAAAGCTCTATACGGATCTGATTGAGGTCACGAAGCAGGAATGCGCAAAACGGGGTCTATCTTGGACTGTGGAAACAACCTGCGACCTGAGACCGGCGCACTGCGCACCGGAACTGATCCATATTTTGGAAGAAGCAGCCGTCGGAACCGGATTTGAGAAAGACCGAATGATCAGCTTCCCCGCACATGACTCTATGAATATGTCGAGAATTATGCCGATGGGGATGCTGTTTTTGCGAAGCTCAAATGGCGGGCTCAGCCATTGCCCTGAGGAGTATACAACCCGTGATGATCTGGTCATTGGCACACAGATATTGACAAACGCTCTGTTTATCGCGGCCAACCGAGAGAACTGAAAACAGAAAGGGACAGAAACCATGACAGCAGACTATTTGTTTATCCATGCGATTCTGATCACTATGCGTGGAAACGGCGTAGGTATTTTAGAAGATGGCGCTGTGGCTGTAACCGGAAACCGGATCAGCGCTGTCGGTGCTACGAAAGAGGTTCTTCAGGATTGGTCGGCGCATCGGGTGATTGACGCATCCGGAAAAGTGGTGATGCCCGGCCTCATCGATGCGCATATCCATACGGGAGATGGCTTGGTTCGCGGTGTGTCTCAGGATCTGAACAACTGGATGCAGCATGGGCTTTGGCCGTTTGAACAGGAATTGCGGAAGGATGTTGATGCAGTATGCAAAGGTTCCTTGATGAATATTGTAGAGGCACTCAAGGCGGGCACTACGACCTTCTGCGATTTTGATACTCCTATGACGCAGATCGTCCAAAACCATGTCAAGGTTGGAACACGAGCCAGAGTTGCCGAGCTTATCAGTGAGCTGCCAGAGGAAAATAAGACGGCTGTGGGTGAGCTGTACACCTTTGACCCGGCTCAGGGCAACCGAAAATTTCTCAGAAATCTGGATCTGATCCAGAAATGGAACGACCGTGAAAACGGCCGGATCACCTGTATGCTGGGACCGCAAGGCCCCGATATGTGCAGCAAGGAACTGCTTTTGGAGATACAAGAGGCTGCATTCAGGCTGGATACCGGTATCCACATGCATGTTTCTCAGGGTGATAGAGAGATCAACCAAATGATGAAGCGTTACGGAAAGCGTTCGATCCCTTTCCTGGACGAAATCGGATATCTGAATCACAGATTAATGGCAGTCCATCTGACAGAGGCAACCAAAGAGGAAACTCAGCTGCTTGCATCCAAGGGAGCAGGAATGATTTTATGCAGTGGGAGCATTGCAATTATTGATGGCATTATTCCACCGGCTGCAGAATTTTTGGAGGTCAGTGACAGATTGGCACTTGGTTCTGATCAAGCCCCCGGAAACAATTGCAATAATATGTTCAATGAAATGAAGTTTACGGCCATACTGAATAAGTGTAAGTTCAAAGATCCCTCGGTGTTCCCGGCAGGGAAGGTTTTGAGAATGGCGACCATTGAAGCAGCAAAGGCGATTGGTCTTGGAAACGAAATCGGTTCCATTGATGTCGGAAAAAAAGCAGACCTTCTGATGATCGATATGACTCAGCCGTGTCTGTCACCCATCATTCTCCACCCGGTACGCAATGTAGTTCCCAATTTGGTTTATTCTGCCAAGGGAAGTGAAGTGGAGCTGGTAATGGTAGACGGTAATATCCTTATTGAGAACTTCCAAGTCCTTACCGTAGACGAAAAGCAGGTCGTTCGGGATGCACAGGCGGCAGCGGAACGAGTCTGCAAAGCAGCAGAACTCCCTTTTTCTAAAATCCCCGAATCCAGACTGCACCGCATGATGCAGAATGATGAACTGTGAGGTATCCAGGTATGAAATATGATCTTGTCATTTACAATGCAAAAATTGTGACAGAGGAAGAGGTCTTTCTGGGATATATCTGTGTTTCTGACGGAAAAATTGCAGCCATGGGCTCCGATGCTCCGGTTTATGAGGCGGCACAGTCGCTGGACGCCAAAGGGATGCTGCTGCTTCCGGGAGCAATCGATACTCATCCGCATTTTTTTGAGCCCGGAGCAGAGGCGCGGGAGGATCTGGAACACGGAACCCAGGCCGCTGCCTCAGGCGGGTTTACGACGGTATTGGATATGCCTAACACCCCCGAACACCCTGTACTTGATTTGGAGGCATTTGCGCTAAAACAGGAAAGGGCTGAACGAAAGGCGTTGATCGATTATGCATTCTGGGGTGCCGCAACGCCGAAAAATATAGAGCAGTTTGTTCCGCTGCACAAGCAAGGATGTGTAGGTTTCAAGGCATTTACGGTTTACGCCGGTTCCAACTACCCCTTTTCTGATGAGTATAGCCAGCTGAAGGAGATGGAAAAAGTCGCATCCTTCCATGGTATTTTTGGGGCTCACGCTGAAGACCGGACACTGGTCAACGGTTTTTCAAATGAGCACAAGGAGGAGCCTTGGTCTCTGGCAGTTCACGATGCAAGCCGTCCCTGGATTGCGGAGCTGACCGCAATCAATACCTTGCTGCTTTATGCAGAAAAGACAGGATGCAAGCTGCATATCTGCCACATGTCCATTCCGGAAGGTGCTGAGCGAATCGCCTCTGCGCGCCGAATGGGCGTAGATGTGACTGTGGAAACCTGTGCTCACTATCTAACTCTGAATTATCAGGATCAGGCTTATCTGGGAACATTCGCTATGATCAATCCGCCTCTGAGAAGTCGAGACAGGATGGAACGCCTGTGGAAATATGTACTGGACGGAACCATCGACTACCTCGGAACAGATCACGCACCCTACCTGCTATCGGACAAGCTCCCACCGGATGGAGATTTGCGGAAGGCTGCCTGCGGTGCGCCCGAAATTGATGTTGCCATTCCTTTGATTCTGGAGGAAGGTGTCCGCAACAGAAAGATGCCGCTGCAGCGCTTTGCTGCATTTACATCAACAAATGCAGCAAAAAGATTTGGGTTGTATCCTCGAAAAGGTATTCTGGCTGTGGGGGCCGATGCGGACTTTTATTTGGTTGATATGGACACGAATTGGACCTATTCCCGCAAGAACAGCTTTTCTGTCAGTAAGCTCGATAAATTCGCGCACGAGGGCAGGACTTTTCACTGCCGAATCGTCTCCACATGGGTTCGGGGCAATGCGGTTTATCGCGATGGTGTTATCAAGCAGAAGCCCGGCTATGGTCGGATGATACGTCCTGAATGGGATTCCCAAAAGGAAAAGGGATAAGCAACTGTCACACAATTCCCGTCTGACGCCTTAAGCGCCGCTCCGGCAGAGCCTGCGCAGTTTTGTCATAAGAAAAATGGGTGAACCACAGCCGTGAAGCCTGTGGTTCACCCATTTTGTTTGTATCTTTTCTTTTACGAGGAAACGCACTGGCCGGACGTACCGGGCGCGGGGCCGGTAGATTCCCGAACAATCAGCTGCGGCTCGCTAGCAAGTTTGAGAACGTCCGAATCACCCGTTGCCTTCAGCACCATATCAACAGCCAGTTCACAAAGTGCCTCGGTACAATAAGATACTGTAGTGATTTTGGGACGAGTCATAGTAGTCAGGTAGATATTATCAAAGCCGCAGATCGAAACGTCCTGAGGGACACGCTTATCCTCACTGTTCAGGACGCAGGAAAGCGCGCCGAATGCTACAAGGTCGTTTACGCCGATAACAGCTGTAATATCCTTATGTTTCAGCAGCTGCTCCATTATGGAATATCCGGCTTCCGCTTCGGACTGCCCGGAATCGCCCAACGGAGCAGTAAAAACCTGAAGCGTTTCCGGCGGCAGACCCGCATCGCGAATGGCACTTCTGATACCCTCCAGACGTTTCGTACGGGTCAGGGAGACCGAAGAAACAGAGCTCATCAGGAAAGCGATACTCTTGTGTCCCAGATCCAAAAGATACTTTGCCACCAGATACCCACATCGAAACCCATTCAGGCTGATTGTGTTTAACGGAATATCGTCCGATTTCTCACTTAGTAGAACTACCGGGATGGTATGCGAAAGCTGGACAACACGTTTCATCCAATTGGGGGTAAACAGATAGATGACACCATCCATGTGCTTTTCCTCACACAAGTCCAGATAGGCCTTTTCACGTTCCGGATTGCGGTAAGTACAGCATAGGATCACGCTGTATCCAAGACGGGCAGTGTATTTTTCGATATACTGCATCAGCATGGGGTAATAAGGATTGTCCATCGTTGGAAGAAATACGCCCAACAGCTTGGATTGGCTGGTTTTAAGCCCTCTGGCAAAGGAATTTGGAATATACTGAAGTTGATTTGCTGCGTCCAGCACTTTTTTTCGGGTCTCTTCGGATAAAGACACATTGGGGGTATTGTTCATTACAAAGGAAACGGTTGTTTGGGATACGCCTGCAAGCTTGGCGACATCCTTGGATGTAGCTCTTTTCATAAAACACGGCTCTCCAACTGTTTATTAATAGATTACTTAACCAGTATACTCGATATTTCGCGATTTTGCAAGTGTAAATTCGGTAATATAATTTGTTTTCCAAGATATTGTCTGATCGGTGGAGCCGCTCCACCCCATGGGCGGCATCGCATATTTTTAGGTGACGATGCACTCTGGCCGCCAAACAAACTGCACACACCACACTGTGCGGTATTGCCGAGCATCCTTGCGGCTGAGTATTCGCTGTAGGATTAAATATCTTTCCCAAAAAAATTAATCCCCCAGAACATTTTACTATTGACAACGCAAAAAAAACACTATATAATTAAAGCACGATTAAGACGTATTACCCAAAATTTAATAACAAGGAGAAAAAGATTATGAACCTGAACAATTACGTAGCAGTAATCACTGGTGGTGCCAGCGGCATCGGCGAAGCAACGGTACGGCTCTTTATCGAGCGCGGCGCCAAAGTGGTCATTGTTGATCTCAACGAGGAACGGGGCAGCGCCTTAGAAGCTGAGCTTGGAGAACGCGCTTGGTTCTACAAAGCAGATGTCAGCGATTCCGCGCAGGTGCAGGCGATGTTTCAGGCAATAGAGGAAAAGTATGGCGTGGTCGATGTGCTGTACAACAATGCTGCCTACTCTCTGAGCAAAACGCTTTGGGATACCACTGAAGAAGACTGGGATCGCGTAATGAGAGTCAACCTGAAGGGGTATTTCCTGTGTGCAAAATATGCCCTGCCTCTTATGAAAAAGAGCAGCCACGGCTCCATTATCTGCACCGGCAGTGAACTGGGCGTGGTTGGCTGCGTGGAGAGCCTCGCATACAATACCTCCAAGGGTGGGGTCATTCAATTTGCAAAGAGCCTGGCTTTGGAGCTGGCTCCCTTCGGTATCCGCGTCAACGTGGTCTGCCCCTCCGGCACGGAAACACCCGCATTTATCAAGGATATGTCCCGAACCGGCAATTATGAGGCGGAGGTTGCTCGTCTGATTTCCAGCTATCCCCTGAAACGCCTCGGTCAGCCCATCGATATGGCTTACGCTGTGGCATTCTTTGCAAGCGAGGAATCTTCTTTTATTACCGGAACCCATCTGATGGTCGATGGCGGCTACACCGCTCAATAAAAATGTAACGGCTACAAAAGCAGAGTAAATGAAAGGAGAAACCCTATGGAAACAAGAAATGAAACGATTCACGAACAGGGAAAGCTGAAGCGGAAGCTGGGGCTTGGCGCCGCCTTGGCAGTGGCTGTCGGCACAACGATTGGTTCCGGTATTTTCTCGTCGCTGGCGGAAGTGGCTGGTGCATCCGGTTCTGCGTTGATGATGATTGTCAGCTTTGTTATCGGTGGTCTGATCATGATCCCCCAGAATCTTCTCTATGCGGAGCTTGCATCAGCATATCCGGAAGATGGCGGTCAATATACATGGCTGAAAGAAGCAGGCTGGCGTCCTGTGGCCTTCCTGAACGGCTGGCTGGCCTTCTGGGCAACCGATCCTTCAACCTGCTCTGTCATGTCCTTGGCAATCGCCAGCTATCTTGCTTTCTTCATTCCTGCACTGACAGGAATCGGCATTAAAGTCGTAGCAATCCTGCTGATTATTGGTTTCACCACGCTGCATTATCGCTCCGTAGAAGCCGGCGCACGGTTTCAGGCTTTTATTACCAGTCTGAAGCTGCTGCCCTTCTTCCTGCTGGTTGGCGTTGGCCTGTTCTACATGAACACTGAGTTGATTTCTGTGCCCGCTGCTGCAGGCGCTCCTGTAGGAATTGCCGCCTTGCTCGCCGGCGTATCTGCAACCACATGGTCTTACGATGGCGCAATAGGCGCTTGCTATATGGCAGGCGAAGTAAAAGATCCCGACAAGACCATGCCAAAGGTAATGATCTACTGCATTGCAATTGTCATTCTTCTGTACGCCGGTCTTTCTACCATTGCAGCAGGCCTGATCCCTCTGGGAGAGCTTGCGGCCTCCGATGCTCCTATTGCGCTTGCATTCTCAAAAATCCCTGTAATCGGTTCCACTGCAGGCATCATCACCGCGCTGATGGCAATCGTTGTAATTATGGGATCGGTTTCCGGTGCAACGATGTACCAGCCTCGTCTGGAGTACGCAATGGCAAAGGACGGATTATGGTACAGCCGTTTTGCGGAAGTACATCCCAAATACAATACGCCTTCCTTTGCACTGATGGCTCAGGCTATTTACGCAATCATTCTGGTTTGCGTTTCCGGCATCAACGATCTTCTGGGCTATTTCACATTTATTTGTCTGGTGAAAAACATGCTGGTGTTCTGCACCATGTTTGTTCACCACAAAAAGGCTGACTATAACCCCGGCTGGAAATGCCCGGCGTGGAAAATTATGACGGTTATTGCAATTTTTGCAAACGGCATCCTTCTGGTTTCCACGTTCATGTGGGCACGTAATGCAGCCTTGATTGCCAGTGGCGTTGCACTTGTTACCGGTCTGCCTGCCTACTATTTCTTCGATAAGAAAAACAGAACCGCAGCTGACGGAAACTAATTTACAAAAGATCTTAAAGGCTGCTGCACGCTTGTACAGCAGCCTTTTCTCAAAGAACAGGAGATAATCTTATGGAAATGAAAAAAATCTCAACGTCCAAAGCTGCACAGCCCGGCGGCTGGTATTCCCAAGCATTTCGAATCGGAGATCTCATTTATACAGCAGGTATAACAGGTGTGGATCCGGAAACAGGGAAACTGGCAGCTCCCGATGATATTGTTTCTCAGACACATCAGATTATGAAGAACATGAAAGCAATTCTGGAGGAAGCCGGATCTGATATGGATCATGTTTTTAAGACCTTAGTCTTTGTGGCAGATATTGATCAGTTCGCTTTGTTTAATGAAACCTACCGGCAGTATTTTCCGGAGGATCCGCCGGCAAGAAGCACGATGCAGGTGGGCAAATTCAATGGGGGAATGACGATCGAGATTGAGGCCATTGCTGTTGTAAAATAAACGATCTGTCCCCAGTTTTCCGGACACCGGTTCAAAATTGAATCATTAACTTTTCATCATGGATGCTTCCCTGAATTTTACGGGAGGCATCCATTTTGTTTTCGCTTGGATTCTGCATTAGAATAGTCGATATCATCAGCAATCACTTCGGAGAACACTTCAAAGGAAGGATAATCTTTCTCAAAATCACAGAATATTTTGTTTTTTCAATCTATCAAAGAAGGTCTCCATCATACAGTTGCCGCAGCAGCCACCTTATCCTGCGGCGCTGTTCACGCCGTTTCCTCGCTATATTGCCGAAAGCAAGGGGGCTTATTCCAAAGCCTGCGAACGTGTTGAGAAAAATGCTTTAATCTCAGGCTATATGGATGTAACGCCTTTTTGTCCTGCCTCTGCAACGCTGCGTATGCCACCATTCGAACATTTGCAATGAAATTCCATGAAATGGGACTGTTGGCTGCACGAAAGGCTGGAAATCGGGTATTCTACAAGGTCCATTGATTATCATAAACGAACGAGACTGCTCCACAAGATTTTGTGTGAGGCAGTCTTGTTTGCTTAGATGTCCGCCATCAGAAAGTCCGCAATGCCAAAGGGCAGATCATCGACTACGATTATCAGGTCAATGAATCGCCTGTCGAGGACGCTCCTGCCGTTCCCGGCAAGGAAGGCGAGCCGTCGGCCCCGTCCGCATCCAAAAGTCCGAAAAGCCGCATGAAACCTCGTTCTTCACCATTTTTGGATTTTCCAAATTTGGCTGAGCCCAATTTGGAAAAGGCAACGCAACAAAATACTAATAAACAAAATACTAAAAGACAAAGTACTAATCTATCAGGGCAGACAGGCAAAACAGCGGATTTTGACCAGATGGAAGCACAGGTTCGGGAGGAGTTCCGGGAACGGCTGGAGATTGACACCCTTGCCCAGCGGTATGACCCCGACAAGCTGACCAGTCAGCACGTTGAGTACATCTTCGATGTGATGTCCAACACAACCCAGCCCATCAAGAATATCATGGCCTATCTGCGCACCACCATCCTGAACGCCCCCACCACGATGGAGCACTACTATCAGGCGCAGGGCAACTGGCTGACCGCACAGAGCCGGAAGAAGTGAACGCCGTTTTCCACGAAGAACGCAACACCTGTTGAAAATGCAAAGGAGAATTTCCATGAAGAACACGAACGCCGTCCGCACCGAGATCCATTACACACAGGTTGGGGAGTATCAGCTGCCACTGCTCACCCTGCCGCAGACCAATGATTCCGAACCGCTGGGCAAATATGGCCGGATGCGGCTGGCCTACCTCAAAACCCAGCGCCCCATGCTGTACAACCAGATGCTGTTGAACGGTACGCTCTGGCCGCATTTGCAGGATGTCCAGAAAACGGCCTGCAAGTGGCTGGAACGCACGATGACCACTCTGTTAGACAAGTATACCCCGCGCCGGACAAAGAGCGCGCACAGCTTCTCTGGGTGGCGCACATGAATGGGCTGAAAGCGCAGGCGGAGGAGGTGGTGGTGAGGGAAGTCGTGTATGCAGAATGATTTCTGATAGCATCCGAACGGTATCAAAAGCCGACATTTTAGATTTTATTCTTGATTTTTGCGGAATATTTGCAAATTTCAAAATCAAAATTTGACTTTCTGCCCAGAATAGAGTACACTGGATTCAGAAAATCATTTGGGAGGAATCGCGATGCTGCTTCAATTTTCAGTCACCAACCACCGCTCCATCAAGGACACGGCTATTATCAGCTTGAAAGCATCTACGGATAAAAGTCTGTCTGATTGCCTGATTTCGCCGGACGAGAAGAAACAGCTTGTGCCTGTGCTGGCACTGTACGGCGCAAATGCAGCCGGGAAGAGCAATGTTCTCCATGCTCTCCTGCTCATGCGGGAAATGGTCTGTGGCCGATATGCCAAGCTGCTGAAGGGCGAGTCCCTTCCGCAGGAGCCGTTTGCTTTCACTGACCAGCCCACACAGCCGACCAGCTTTGAAGCCATCTATTTTTATGGCGGCATCAAGTATGCCTATGGGTTCTCGTTTGACAAGTCCAAAGTCCTGACCGAATATCTCTACCACTGGCCGAATGGCCGGGAAGCCTTGATTTTTTCAAGAGAAAACAATGGCTATCAGTTCCGCGAGAATATTCAAGAGCAGTTCACGCTTGCTGGACGAACTGCTGAAAACCGCCTTTATCTGTCCAGCTCGAACGAGTGGAACTGCCCCCAGACCGAAAAAGCGTATCTGTGGTTCTTTGAAAAGCTGACAGGCTTTATGGGAACCGAAATGCGGCTGGATGCTACATTGTCTGCCATTCGGCAGGGCGGCTCTGAAAAGAGCCGTATCCTGCATGAAATGCTGTATGCAGACCTCGGTATCAAGGACATCCGCATTACAGGCTCCAAGGAAGAACCTATCATTTCCGCACTGCACACCCTCGATGCCGAAGATGGCGCTTCTGAGGGTTTCTGGCTCCCGTTGGGGCAGGAATCCGTTGGAACACAGCGTTTCTTCTCTCGCATCGGTATGTGGCTTGCGGCTTTGGAATCCGGCTCTGTTTTGGTAGTAGACGAGATAGAATCCAGTATGCACCCGCTCCTGACCCGGCATCTAATCGAGATGGTGCAGGATGCCGCTATCAATACGAACCATGCACAACTCATCTTCACCACACATGATACCGGGCTTCTTGACCTGAACTTACTGCGACGCGATCAGATTTGGTTTGCGGAAAAGGATGAAAAGACCATGCAGACCGATATTTATGCTCTGACGGAGTTCTCTCCCCGGAAAGGCGAGAACATCTCCAAAGGGTATCTGCAAGGCCGCTACGGTGCGATTCCGTTCATTGGAGGGAATGCAGCATGGGCAGAATAAAAGAAATCAGCCGCAGGTCTGTCCACGCCAGAAAGCGCAACCCAGTGGTGTATCTTATCTGCGAGGGTAGCGAAACGGAAATTCGGTATTTCAAGCGGTTTCGCAGCCGGGGCTGTAACATTGACATCATCCCGATTTCTTCGCAGTATATGGAGTGCTGAAAAAGCGTTTTGCAAAAACGCGCAGCCTGCATCGGTACGGTGCAGATCTGAAAGGGTTTGGGATTTCCCAACAAGCATTTTGCAACGCAAAATGGTCTTTGTATATACGAAGACACTGCTTGCCACTGCTATGAACGCCTTTTGAATTGCAAAATGATTTTTCAGTTGCTATACTGGGCTTATCAAAGTTTTTTCGGGAGGACGCCGCAGTGACCGCACAGACAATGCAAATCGGAAACAGACCTTGCCGCATTTACGGCGAAGCCAATGCAGAATACCTGCTGCTCCAAATGACAGGCGAACATGAGTTGCAGAGCATAGACCATGAAGTGGCTGCTATTGCACAAAGCAGCCGGAATTTTCTGTTTGCGGCCATTCCAGTGGAAAGCTGGAACGATGCACTTTCTCCGTGGGAAGCCCCTGCTGTATGGGGAAAGCAAGGCTTCGGTGGCAATGCTGAGGATACCCTGCGCTTTCTGACGGAACAGGTCGTGCCAACGCTGAAGCGGCAGTTTTATCTCCCTGAAAACATCAAAATCATTCTGGGCGGCTATTCGCTGGCAGGGCTGTTTGCATTGTGGGCATCCACCCAGACTGATCTGTTCTATGGTGTCGCCGCCGCCTCGTCCTCTGTTTGGTTTCCGGGCTGGATGGAGTTTGAACAGCAGCGCCCGATACAGACGCAGCGCGTTTATCTGAGCCTTGGTGACAAGGAAGAGCGCACGAAAAACATCGTCATGGCTGCAGTAGGTGATAATATCCGCACCCTGCACAGTCGGCTTGCAGAGCGTGGCGCAGACTGCACCCTTGAATGGAACAGCGGCGGGCATTTCAAAGACGCTGACCTGCGCACGGCGAAAGCCTTTCGGTGGGTAATGGAGGAAAGCCGATGAATATTTTGATCGATGCAGACGGCTGCCCGGTGGTGGATCTGACATTGCAAATCGCAAAGCAATTCAGCGTTCCAGTCATCATCCTGTGCGACACAGCTCACCAAATCGAGCGGGAAGGTGCGCAGACGCTGGTGTTCGATAAAGGGACAGACAGCGTGGACTTTGCGCTTGTCAACCGGGTAAAACCGGGTGATATTGTCATAACACAGGACTACGGGCTGGCCAGTATGTGCCTTGCCAAGTGCGCACGGGTGTTGAACCAGAACGGTCTGGAATACACTGCTGATAACATTGATACTCTCCTGCTGCGGCGGTATGAAAACAAAAAGCTCCTCCGTGCTGGAAAGCACCCCAAGGGGAGCCCAAAGCGGACGAAGGAGCAGGATGCCAAGTTTGCGGATACGCTTGAGAAGATTCTGAGCAAAAATTATTGATACATACTTTTTGAAGGCTGGAGAAATCCAGCCTTCTTTTTTGGCGAATATCGATTTGAATGATTACATCTTGGTTACAGGTTATAAGTTGTGGGTGCAGAATGGCCTTTCCCGTCGGCTACCTATTGAGGGCATCTTTTTTCAAGACCACTTTCAACTTCAGGCACTGCCATTGTTGCCAAGTTCCGCCCTCCATCGGTCGCCCCGTAGACCGACGTTATTTTAACCGAGTAGCCACATCAACTATATTTTTCAAGAACTTTTCAACAAATTTCTTTTTTGGGCTACTTTTTGGCCTTTCTCGATGCCTACCAATTAGAGGGACAATTTTTCGGAAGCCTTAAATTTCGAAGATTTTCTATAAAACTCTGTTCTTTGAAAACAGAATAGTTCAATCGTCCGGTACTTCACAAAAGGTACTTCTGTAACTCGCAGCCCGGTCATAACGAAGACGGGGTGGCTGAAATGCCAATGGTGCGGTGTGAATCCGCTGCCGGACGATTCCCCACTCCTAGGGTGCCGAGGGCGAATATGGGAGACCTATATCATATTGACGCAGATGGGCTGCAAGTCTATCTGCGATGCGAGAGTTGAAACTACTATCAGCTCTCTTTACATTGCCGCCTGACCGCCGCTTTGCTGCAAAGGATATAACCGCAGGTGGCACACACTTTTGACCTTAGACTACTTATGCTGAAGGAGTGCCTATGAAGTTTAACAATGCCTATTCCCAGATGTTTCCCGGCTACCCCGATGCCGTCAGCCTTCAGCAGGCTGCGGAGATGCTTGGTCTGAACCGCCACACGGTCGGGGAACTGATCCGTTCCCGCCGCCTGTTTGCGCTTAAAATCGGCCGCACCTACCGTATCCCGAAGCTGAGTGTGATCGAGTTCCTGCTCACCGGACAGAGCACCTTCCCGGCTGGAAATCCGCCGCTGGATGTGGTATGCTGTGGGTGCAGCAACGGACAGCACGCCTGTTGACCCAAAGGAGGTTTATGATGAAAACTACAGGGTCTGTCCAAGAGAAAAATGGACGTTTCTATTTCGTGATCAATCTTTATGATGCCAACGGCAAGCGGAAGATCAAGTGGATTTCCACAGGTCTGACCGTCCGGGGCAACAAGCGCAAGGCAGAATCCATGCTCCGGGAAGTATTGCTCCGCTATGATGAGACCGGGGAACTGCCCACAGGGCGGGGCGGAGCCTACGAAAAAGTAGATGCTAAAACCACCAAGCCTCTGCCGCAACCCCTCCAACCCGTCAGCAAATCGGAGATGCTGTTTCTGGATTATCTCAACGAGTGGGTGCAAGTTCACAAGGCATCCATCCAGCCTGCAACCTTTATCAGCTACAATCGGATGATCGCCGGTCGTATCACGCAGTATTTTGAGCCGCTGGGCTTAAAGCTGTGCGAGGTCACGCCGCAGGTGCTGGATGAGTTTCAGGAGAAGATCTTGCTGGAGGGCTACACCACTAACACGGTCATTCACTACCACGCCATCTTCGGTAAAGCGTTCAAGGATGCCGTCCGCAAGGACTATCTGGAAACCAACCCAATGCTGAAAGTTGACCGTCCGAAGAAGAACAGCTTCCGGCCCAACTTCTACTCCAAGGATGAAGTCCAGCAGCTGCTGGAAGTATCGCAGGATGACCCCCTGCACCTGTGCATCCTCATTACAGCCTACTACGGTCTGCGCCGCAGCGAGGTGCTTGGGCTGAAGTGGTCGTCTATCGACTTTGAGCGCAAGTCCATCACCATCAATCACAAGGTGACGGAACAGTTGGTGAACGGCAAGTACGTTCCTGTGGTCAGCGATGTGATGAAGAACAAGACCAGCTGCCGTACTCTGCCGCTGATCCCGGCTGTGGAAGAAGAACTTCTGAAGCAGAAGGAAAAACAGCAGCTTTACCGCAAGCTGTTCAAGAAGAGCTACAGCACTGAGTATCTGGATTTCGTCTGCACCGATCAGGAAGGCAAGCTGATCCGCCCGAACTTCGTGACGGAGCACTTCGACTGGCTGCTTCGGAAGTATAGCTTGCCCCGCATCCGTTTCCACGATCTGCGCCACAGCTGCGCCAGCCTGATGGTGATGAACGGCGTATCCATGAAGCAGGTTCAGGAATGGCTGGGGCACAGCACCTTTTCTACCACCGCTGACATCTACGCACATCTCGATTACAAAAGCAAACAGGGGTCTGCTGGGGTCATTGCGAACCTTTTGGGAGAATCCAAGTTCCCCAAATAATTATGGATTTATCGTTCATGTATAAAGCATACTGTGATGAGGCAAAAGCGGTCTTTCTCTGCTTGATGCAAAAGAAAAAGTCGCAGATTCGTTTGAATCTGCGACTTCTGGCGGAGATGGTGGGATTCGAACCCACGTGCCCGATTAAGGACAAAACGATTTCGAGTCGTTCTCGTTACGACCACTTCGATACATCTCCAAGTATATTTTCATGGCAAATTTACGATTTGTATATCGCAAATCGGCCTTGAAACTTGGAACAGTTGCTGTTAGAATATTGTTAGAAAACGCATCGTTCAGACAGGTTCTGAAGCCTGTCAGGACATCAAAATTGACGTTCTCCCGTGTGATATAGGGATTTCTGGCGAAACATCCACTTGGATTTCGAGTGCGACCTCTTACGACCACTTGAGTAATGCTCCATATTCACAATACAGCTTAATTATTATAGCAAAATCCCGCCTTTCCGTCAACTGGAAATACAAAAAGCCCTTCCCCTTGTGCTTGACAGGCAGAGCGGGGCGTGCTATATTTATTTCAAATTTGAAGTATGCACTCAAAGGAGAACCTATGGCACAGAATCGACAGGATATGGGCAGCGGGCCGGTCAAGCCCCTGCTTTTGCAGCTGATGATACCCGCCGTGGTGGCGCAGGTGGTCAATCTGCTCTATAACATCGTAGACCGCATTTACATCGGCCACATCGAGGGCATCGGCGCGGCGGCGCTGACGGGCGTGGGCCTGTTTGCGCCGATCCTTATGCTCCTGAACGCCTTCGCCATGCTCATCGGCGCGGGCGGTGCGCCCCGCACGGCCATCGCGCTGGGACAGGGCAATAAAGACGAGGCCGAAAAAATCATCGGCAACAGCTTTACCATGCTGCTGTTTTTCGCTGTGATGCTGACGGCGGGCTTCTATGCCGGTGCGCCCGCCCTGCTGCGGCTCTTCGGTGCCAGCGACGCCACTCTCCCCTATGCGGTGGCCTATGGCCGCATCTACATCCTCGGCTCGGTGTTCGTGCTGCTGGTCATGGGCATGAACCCCTTCATCACGACCCAGGGCTTTGCGAAGATCAGTATGCTCACGACGGTCATCGGCGCAGTTATCAACATCATCCTCGACCCCATCCTGATTTTTGGTCTTGGCTGGGGCGTCCGGGGTGCGGCAGTGGCGACGGTGCTCAGTCAGGCCGTGGGTGCCTGCTGGATATTGAAGTTCCTCACCGGCCCCAAGACCATCCTCAAGCTGCGGAAAGAAAACCTCAAAGTGGAGCGGAACATCATCCTGCCGGTGATGGGGCTGGGCATCTCCACCTTTGTGATGCTCTCCACCGAGAGCCTGCTCTCCATCAGCTTCAGCTCCAGTCTGGCCCGCTACGGCGGTGATGTGGCGGTGGGTGCCATGACGGTGATCACCAGCGCCTCCCAGCTCTGCACCCTGCCCATTCAGGGCATCTGTCAGGGCGGCCAGCCGGTCATGAGCTTCAACTTCGGCGCAGGCAAAAAGCCCCGCGTCAAGGAGGCGTTCCGCTTCCAGCTCACCCTCTGCTTCGGCTATACCACCCTGTTCTGGCTGCTCATGATGCTGGTCCCCGGCGTGGTGGCGGGCATCTTTACCTCGGACGCTGTCCTCATCGAATACACCACATGGGCTATGCGCATCTACATGGCGGGCATCCTCGCCATGGGCGTTCAGATCGCCTGCCAGCAGAGCTTTATGGCGCTGGGTCAGGCCAAAGTCAGCCTCCTGCTGGCCTGTCTGCGGAAGATCATCCTGCTTATCCCGCTGATTTTTATCCTGCCCTGCTTCACGGCAGATAAGTGCTTCGGCGTCTTTCTCGCCGAGCCGGTCAGTGATATTCTGGCAGCGACCACTACAGCCATCACCTTCTTTTCCCGCTTCGGCAAGATACTGGACAAGGGCGCCGGGAAGGTATGATTTCACAGGAAATAAAAACAGCCCGCAGACGGACAAAAATCCGGCCTGCGGGCTGTTTTTGTGTCAACGGTAGTCGATTTCAGAAAGAGTGATGCGTGGCTTTTCCGTGCCGGTCTTTTCGCACATCAGGTCGAGCTGCTCCTGCAGGTAAGGCACCCGGGTGCTGACGTCCGGGAACTTCGGTCCCAGAATGACTTCGTCTAATTGGAGAGGAAAAGGTGTCTGGACGAAAAGCCACGGTTTGTCGCCGTCGGTGTGGAGGATGTTGTCCTTCGTCTGGTAGATGACCCGCAGCTCCTGCTCGTAGCTGTAGCTGCTGTCTTTGAAGAGGTAGAGGACTTTCCCTAGGACATCATCGAGATAACGGCGGTCCTGTTCTGCGATTTCCTCGGCGACATTGTGCAGTTCCTGGAGCTGTGAATTTATGGCGCGGCAGGAGCGGGAAAGCTTTTCGTTGTCTTCGTTCAAGACTACATACGAATTTCCCTGTTTCCGAAGGTAACAGACGTGATAGAGAACAGGCTCGGCTTCTTCTTCCATCCATTTTGATGTTTCCCAGTCGATGACAAGACAGCAGCCTCTGGCGTGGTCGCCATACATTTCCCACATGGGCAGGTAGTCGATGCGGGGGCTGAAGCATTTTACAAATACAAAGGGAACATCCAGAGGTTTGCGGCCTTTTTGAAGTGCTCCATACGATGGGCCGTAAATTGCCTTTTGCAGAGTTTTACCTTCGTTTGGGTCATTCATATAGGACAGATGCATAACGGTCAATTTGCCTAGACGCCCTTCTTTCCCCTCTTCTTTTGTGCATTTTTCGGGGAGCATATAAGAAAAAACTTCTGCCGATGTATAATAAGCGATTTCCTCCGCATCCCCCTCAGCGTTCAGTTCATCCAAAAGAAGTTCCGAAAGATATGCAGCTTTTGCCAGTCTCAGATAAGAGTCGAAGTACCGTGTCCCCGACTTCCATGTCATATGCGCTGCATAGTGAGAAAGAATAGAGTAACCGGTATCCTCAAGCAGGCGGGATTTTTCCATGATAGCGACTTCCCAGCGCTCCCTGTCAGGGTCATCATAAAGACGGGCAAGCTCAGGGATAAAATGCTTTTTTATTATGACGATAAACATCAGCAGAGCAAGCCGGGCTCGATGGAGGCTTCGGGACGATGGAGACTCCATTATCTCCTGAATGGATAAAACGAAGGTGCTCAGCTCTTCAGAAAGAGAGGAGGACGAAATTCCGGAGTGAATAATACGGTTATACAACTGAAAAAATGCGAATGATTGAGAGGATGTGCCATAAGGGTATCTTGCACCTTTCAAAATACGGCTGTAAAGTTCATACTGGCGTATGAAAGAAACAGAATAATCATCAATGTTCTTTTCTGCGGGGGCTTCGGATGGACCGGTCCTCCACGGCAACGCCGCAAGCGCGTAAAATTTCAGCGCTTCTTCGGTGTTGTTGTCCAGAAAGAGAAACCGGTCGGCTTGTCGGATATAAAGTCTGTCAAAGTTAAAAAATGTCGATTTGGAAGAGTTTTTGTCTTCTTTTACAGCGTCGTTCCATTCGGTGACTTCTTCCCATACAGTATCTTCGCAGCCGTAACAGAGCAAAGCCTCCATCAGCGCACACAGGTCAGCTTTGTTTCCGAGGCCATGTTTGATGCAAGCACAGTAATTATGAAAATCATTTTCCAAATCGTTTACGAATAACAACAGGTCTGGCTTTTTTGTACGTGAGCGTTTTCTCGTTCGGATGGTTTTGCTTTCTTCATCCGAAAAGGACGGCCCATATTTTTGAATCTTCCGTAAAACACCTGCTGCGTGGCCGAGAGCATTTTTCTCATCACCGGGAAGACTCCCGAAATCATCGTGCTCATAATCGTCTGTCACGATGCTGACCCTATCCATAAAACCCGGATGCGGATTCAGCGTCAAAAGCTCCTCATAAGGTTTTTTATCATATTTGAATTCCAGCAGTGGATATTTCATCTTTTCGTCCGACATGGAGCATCCCCCTTTTTTACATCTTTTCAGTGAGCATCCCGCACATGACTTACACGCACTGTGGGTCGAACGCATGTCCGGCACGCTCGCGGAGGGCCGCAGCGATTTGGGCGTCCGTCTCGCCCCGGCGGCGGTGGCGGTCGGCGAAGTCGGCCACAGCGAGGATGCGGGACAGCAGCGGCAGATGTACCAGCCAGAGCAGGCCCATGACGATAAGGGCTGTGTTTGCGAACATGATCGGATGCTTTTCGTAATGATACGCTTCCTTGAGAAGGGACCAGATGCGGTAAAGCATGAAAACATCGCCTCCGAACGGGCCGCGCGGGCGGCTGGCTGCTGTATCTTTATAATATTACGACATTTTTATACAATATCATTATACAATGAAATCTGGACGATGAACAGATGGAATTTCAGAATGACTGTATGCATCAAAAATACATCAGCAAAGAATTTTGAGCACAAGAGCTAAGAATCGAAAGGAAGGCTTGCAGAAGGCTTCAAAAACCAATCAAACGGGTCACTTTGTACAAACATTGCCTGAAAAATTTGTGCTTGAATCTAATTGCAGGATGAGAAAATATGCGCTATCATAATATTCAAAGGCGACCCGTATGCGGAAGGAATGGCGCTGTGAGCAAAGCACGGCGCTGCCATAATACGGATAAACGCTACGTGAATCGGAGGTAACAAGAAATGAAAAAGATCTCTCGTCGTGACTTCCTCGCAGCTTCTGCTGCTGTGGGTGCAGCTGGCGTCCTGACCGCCTGCGGCGGTTCTTCCAGCAGCACTGCCACCTCTACCGCAGCTTCCACTGCTGCCAGCACCGCTGCCGGCGGCAAGTCCACCGACTACCCCACCAAGGGTATTTCCGTCATCTGCCCCTGGTCTGCAGGCGGCGGCACGGACTCCTGCCTGCGCGCATTCTGCGAGGCTATGGGCAAGAACCTGGGCGTCACCCTGACCGTCGATAACCAGACTGGCGGCGGCGGCATCCTGGGCCATCAGGCGATCGCAGATGCCAACACCGACGGCTACACCATCGGTATGATCACCTTCGAGCTGGCTACCTACAAGAAGCTGGGCACCAGTGAACTGACCTGGGAGAATTACGCTCCCCTGTGCCGCGTCAACACCGACGCAGCTGCCATCACCGTCGGCGCAAAGTGGGCTGCTGACAACGGCATCACCGACCTGCCCGGTTTCATTGATTACTGCAAGGCTCACCCCGGTGAGGTGCAGATGGGCGGTTCTTCCAACGCTTCTGTCTGGCACATCGCTGGCGGCTACCTGATGAGCGCTACCGGCATCGACATCCAGATGATCACCTATCAGGAAGGCGCTGCTACCGCTGTCCAGAACGCAGCCGGCGGCTTCATTCAGGGCGTTACCGTCTCTCTGGCCGAAGCCCGCAGCTTCATCGAGTCCGGCGACCTGATCTGCCTGGGCGTCATGGACGAAGAGCGCAACCCCGTCTTCCCCGATGTTCCTACCTGTAAGGAGCAGGGCTACGACATCACCTACTACACCCAGCGCGGTATGGCCGCTCCTCTGGGCGTTGATGATGCCATCATGACCCGTCTGGAAGAGGCCTGCGCCGCTGCCATCGAGGACCCTGACTTCGTGACCTTCATGAACAACAACGGTCAGGCAATCTCCTATCTGGATGCACAGGGCTATGCTGACTACCTGAAGCAGGCTGCTGTCGATGTCGCAGCTGCTATGGACGCTGTCGGCCTCTGATTTGTCTCTCTGAGTATTTGCTGGGGCAGGCAGTTCATGCCTGCCCTTTTTTATGAGAAGATATAGAGAGGAGGAACCCCTTTTGAACAAAGACAAAATGAAAACGATGGCCTTCTCCAATCTGGTAGGCTCCATCATTTTCCTCGCCATCGGCATCTGGGCGTGGTTCCAGACCGATAATTTCCCTGAGGTGGCCAACACCTATGTGCAGGCTTCCACCTTCCCCCGCGTCATGATCGTGGGTATGCTCATCTTCTCGGTGGTCCTGCTCATCCAGTCCATCTTCAAGCTGATGGGTACCATGAAGCCCACCGACCCCGTTGCTGTCGAAGTCGGCACCCTGAATCCCCTCAAGGATAAGGGCGTGGCCGCTGCTTACCTCGTCATGCTCCTCTGTGTGCTGTTCGCTGCTCTGTTCAAGAGCTGCGGCTACATCCTGTGCGCTGTGGTGCTCTCGATGATCATCATGTTCCTCATCGGCAAGCGCAACTGGGTGCAGATGGTCCTTGTGAGCGTTCTGGTGCCGCTGCTGATGTGGCTGGTGTTCTACAAGGTGCTTACCGTCAATATTCCGCTGGGTCCGCTGAACTTCCTGCGCACCCTCGTGGACATGATATAAGGAGGGAGCACAGTTATGGATTTTAGTCTGCTTCTTTCCAGCTATGCGACTGTCTGGTCCAACCCCGAGGTCCTTCTGATGACCTTCATCGGCGCACTGGGCGGCGTTCTGCTGGGCGCTATCCCGGGCATGACCGCCACCATGGGCGTGGCGCTGCTCATCCCCTTCTCCTTCGGCATGGACCTCATCCCGTCCATCGGCCTGCTGCTGGGCATCTACTGCGGCGGTATGTACGGCGGTTCCATTTCCGCTATCCTCATCCACGCCCCCGGCACGCCCGCCGCAGCCGCCACCCTGCTGGACGGCTATCCCATGTGCAAGAAGGGTCAGGCCGGCAAGGCACTGTCCGTTGCCATGTTCGCCTCCTTCTGCGGCGGCGTCATCGGCGCACTGGTCATGACCTTCCTGTCTCCGCTGGTCGCTGATATGGCCATGAACTTCGGCCCCGGCGAGATGTTCATGCTGGCCGTCTTCGGCCTGTCGGTCATCGTCGCAATTTCCGGTAAGTCTGTGGCCAAGGGCCTCATCAGCGCCTTCTTCGGTATGCTGCTCTGCACCGTCGGCCTCGACCCCACCAACGGCATCCCCCGCTTCATCACCACCAAGCAGACCGGCCTGCTGGATGGCTTCCAGTTCATCCCCACTCTGATCGGTCTGTTCGCTGTCTCTGAAGTCATCGCCGGCGTTGAGCGCATCATCCGCGGCGAAGAGCATGAGCAGAAGTCCAACGAGAAGATCACCAACGTCCTGCCCGATTGGAAGACCATCAAGCGGATCTGGCCCAACATCCTCTCCGGCGGCCTCATCGGCACCTTCATCGGTGCGATCCCCGGCGCAGGCGGTGACATCGCCGTCTTCGTTTCCTACGGCGCCAGCAAGTCCGCCAGCAAGCACCCCGAGCTGTACGGCACCGGCATCCCCAACGGCGTTGCTGCTACCGAGTCCGCCAACAACGGCTGCTCCGGCGGCGCTATGATCCCCCTGCTGTCTCTGGGCGTCCCCGGTGACTCCGTCACCGCCATCCTGCTGGGTGCCTTCATCATGAAGGGCATCACCCCCGGCCCCATGATGTACGTCACCGAGCTGCCCACCGTCTACCGCGTCTTTGCGGCTCTGATGCTGGCAAACCTCTGCATGCTGGTCGTCGGCTGCCTCGGCGTCCGCTTCTTTGCAAAGATCGTCTCCGTCGAGAAGAAGATGCTCTACCCCATCATCCTCGTCATCTCCCTGCTGGGTGCTTTCTCCATCAACAAGAATGCCTTTGATGTGGGCGTCTGTGTCGCCTTCGGCATCATCGGCTGGCTGATGAACAAGTACGAGTTCCCGCTTTCTCCCATCCTGCTGGCCCTCATTCTGGGACCCATGTGCGAGAAGAACTTCGTGCGCTACATGAACATCCAGCGCGGCAACTTCTTCGCCATCACCACTTCTCCCATCGCAATGGTCTTTGCAATGGTCGCTATTCTGGTCATCGTCTACTCTGTCTACAACCAGAGCAAGATCAACAAGCGTGCTGCTGCAAACGCCGCGAAGGAGAACGCATAACCCCAACATCCAGACAAGCTCTGTCTGTTACATTCCCATGAAGCTGCGGCTGTCCCGTTCCGTCGGGGCGGCCGCGCTTCGCTTTTATAGGATAATGAGAAAGCCCCCGGCATTGCCGAGGGCTTTCGTTGTGCTGTATTTTATTCTTCCGATTTAGGAGCTTCGGGGTGGCGGCACTTGGCCAGCATATCCAGCTCCGGCATCAGCTCGGTGCTGATGACCGAGAGCATCTGCTCCATCTTGTCGCAGTCCTCAGCCGGGAAGCGCTTGCGCACACGCTCGATGACCGTGTGCAGGTAAGAATAGCTGATGCTGTAGTAATCGATGTATTTCTGGGTGGGGCGCAGGAAGTATTCGCGGCGGTCGGTGGTGGACTGGATCTTCTCCACATAGCCCTTTTTGACAAGGCTGCCGATTTTATAAGCCGCGTTGGGGGTGGAGATGCCCATCATACGGGAAAACTCCGCAATGGTGGGCTCCCCCATCGCCATGATGCCCTCCATGCAGAAGGACTCCACCGTGGTCAGCGTGGCTTCGCGGGTGGCAAAGCGCTGAAATACATTCTGATAAAAATGCAGCTTGAATTTTGTATAGACGTCCTGAAAGACTTCTTCCAGCATGGGGTTTTCCTCCAGTGAGCAAATAGCTCAAAAAATTTACTCTTTTGATAAGTATACCATGATTTGCGCCGGAGGGGAAGACAAAAATCTACGATTCCGTTAAGATTTTGTGACCTCTTCCTTCCCAGTATGGCCCGTCCGCGCCCTGACGATGCTGAGCACGACGAGTTCGATGACGATGGCACAGGCCAGCAGCACGAAGGAGGTCAGGGTGTTGGCGGCATCGCCGAGGACAGCCTGTGCTGCACCGCAGAGCAGATAGCAGCCCGCCGAGATGGCGGCGGCGGTCATGGCGTAGGGCAGCTGGGTGGAGACATGGTTCACGTGGCTGCAATGCGCGCCGGCAGAGGCCATGATGGTGGTGTCGGAGATGGGCGAGCAGTGGTCGCCGCAGACCGCGCCGGACAGGCAGGCGGCGATGGAGACCACCAGCATCTCACCCTCCGGGAAGGCGTGGCAGACGATGGGGACCAGAATCGAGAAGGTGCCCCAGGACGTGCCGGTGGCAAAGGCCAAGAAGACTGCCACCACAAAGATGATGATGGGCAGCAGGTACTGCAGAGCCGCCGCAGAGCCGCTGAGCAGGCTTGCGACGTAGTATTTTGCGCCCAGCAGGCCGGTCATGCCGGAAAGCGTCCATGCCAGCGTCAGGATGAGCATGGGGCTGACCATGGCCTTGAAGCCCTCGGGGATGCAGGCGGCGAAGTCCTGAAAGGTCATGACGCCCCGCACCCGGTAAAACACGAAGGTGAACATCAGGGCGATGGCGCTGCCCATCACGAGGCCCATGGAGGCGCTGCAGTTGGCAAAAGCGGTGACGAAGTCCACGCCCTCAAAGAAGCCGCCGGTGTACACCATGCCGAAGATGCAGGCCGCGATGAGCACCAGCACCGGCGCGATGAGGTCCACCACATGGCCGCGGGTGTCGCTGCCGTCGTCCGTGTCGTCGCCGTAGGGGCGGTCGTCGGTGGTGAAGAGGTCGCCCAGCAGGGCGTTATCCTCGTGCTTCTTCATAGGGCCGTAGTCGAGGCCGCTGAAGATGAGGAAGAGGCTCATCACCATGGTGAGGATGGCGTAGTAGTTATAAGGAATGGTGCGCAGGAACATGGTAAAGCCGTTGATGCCCGAGCCTTCCGGCACAGAGGATGTGACGGCGGCGGCCCAGCTGGACACCGGCGCGATGATGCAGACGGGTGCTGCGGTGGCGTCGATGAGGTAGGCCAGCTTTGCGCGGGAGACCTTCTGCCGGTCAGTGACCGGGCGCATGACGGAGCCGACGGTCAGGCAGTTGAAGTAGTCGTCCACAAAGATGAGGATGCCCAGCAGCAGGGTGGCGAACTGCGCGCCCGCCCGGGTGTGGATGTGGGTGGAGGCCCAGCGGCCAAAGGCGGCGCTGCCGCCGGCCTTGTTCATCAGGGCCACCAGAATGCCCAGCATCACCAGAAAGACGAGGATGCCCACGTTGCTGGAATCGGACAGCTTGGACACCATGCCGCCGTCTTCGTTGAAGAAGAGGGTGGTCAGCGCCAGCTCAAGATTGCCGTTGGCGTAGAGCAGTGCGCCGGTGGCGATGCCCACCAGCAGCGAGGTGTAGACCTCTTTGGTGTTCAGGGCCAGCACGATGGCTACCACAGGGGGCAGCAGGGACAGCGCCGAGCTGTACACGGCGCAGGTGTAGGTGGAAGGGTCGTCGATTTTGCCGGGCGTTGCGGCGGTACACCACAGCAGCAGGGCAAATACCAACAGAGCACCCACCCACGAGAGATTGGTTTTTTTCATGATAAACTCCTCAGGTGATTTTTTTGCAGCCTGCCGGGCAGACTAACCCTTTAGAAGCCGTTTTCATAAGCATTGCACACCGCCCGAACGGCCTTTTTGCCCGCATACTGCGTTGTTTTCCCTTGCAATCCGCTCAGGATTGCTGCGGAAAATCGCCTTGTCTGCGAGCAAAAATTCTCGTCGTTCGATGTACCCTGCTTACAAAAACAGCTTCTAACGTGATGGGACACGGAAGGGGGTGTTGGCTGCGCCGGACTATAAAGCGATGTATTTAGAGCTGTTCCGTGCCAGCGAACAGGCGGCACGGCTTTTGCAGGAAGCTCAGGCCCGGGCCGAGCAGCAGCTGCTGGCTGCCGACCCGCCGCCCATCGAGCTCGCCGAGAAAAAAGAGCTTTAGCCCTTCTTGCTCTCGGCCTTGGCGGCAAACTTTGCGTCGTTGACCACAAAGCGCTCGTGGACGCCGCCGCCCACAGGGCCTTTCTCGTCGTACAGGGAGACTTTGAACACCAGCTTACGGCCTTCCACAGCGGTCAGCTCGCTCTCGCAGGTGACGGTCATGCCCACGGGGGTGGGTGCGGTGTGCTCCAGCTCCAGCTTGGTGCCCACAGAGCCGCAGCCCTCATCCAGAGCGTCGGCGACGCTCATCCAGCAGGTCTTTTCGGCCAGCGCCACCAGTGCGGGGGTGGCGAAGACATTCAGCGTGCCGCTGCCCATGGTCTTGGCGGTGTTCTCGGGGGTCACGGCGACGCTCTGCTTGCCGCGGATTCCAGTTTCTAACATATAAAAATTCCCTCTTTCTTAATTTGTCGTGATGCCGCGGTTTGCGGCAGATAATTTCACATTTGTAAGGATACCACAAAATCCACGCCATTGCACCTGTTTTCGGAATTTTCCTTCAAAACTCTTTCCGTCTGAGGCCAAACGCGGTATTATAAGCTGGACAAGGAGGGAAAGAAGATGAACGATTTCTGGAAATCCTACGACATCACCCACGCCGAATACGGGGCCGATTACCGATGCTACCCGCTGTATGGCACTGTCCACCTCATGGAGCTGGCCATTTCGCTTGCCTTTATCGTGGGGGCGGCCCTGTGGTATCGCCGCAGTTCTGCCCGCACCCGGCGGCGCATTTTAGTCGGAGTCACCGCTTTGCTCCTGCTGGACGAAGCTGCCCTTCTGCTGGGGATGGCCCTGACCGGCCAGTGGAATTGGAGCTATCTGCCCCTGCACCTGTGCAATATCAACGTCTTCGTCTGTCTGTACAACACGATCACGGACAGAAACTGGTGCAAAGAGGAGCTGTATGCCCTCTGTATCCCGGGTGCAATGCTGGCACTGCTCTGCCCCAGCTGGCTGGATGTCCCCTCTTGGTGGACGCTCATCAATCTGCACTCCGTCAGTATCCATGCCCTGCTGGTACTCTATCCAGTCCTGCTGGTGGCGGGCGGCTACCGTCCCAGTCCCCGGCGGGTGCCGCAGGTGCTGGCGTTCCTGTTCGGCTCTGCCCTGCCTATCTACTTTCTGAATAAGTCCCTTAACACCAACTTCTATTTCCTCAATAATCCCTACGGGAACATCATCACCAGCACCTTCACGGCCCTGCTGGGCGAAAAATATTATATCCTGGGCTTCCTGCCTGCCACCGCGCTGGCGCTGTTCCTCATGTATCTGCCGTGGGCGGCGGACTATAAAAAGAAGAAGCGGGCATGAATGCAGTGCTTTGGAAAAAGGCAGTTCGGTCAGGACTGCCTTTTTCTTTTGCCCTGAATTGCACCCTTCCTGCAAAATAAATCTGCAAATTTCTTGCGTTTTGCGGTCTGTTTTATCAATTTTAAGAGAATGCTGATTTTTTGCGCAAATCCCCTTGACAGGAGTCATACAGCGTGTTATCATGAACACATGAACAGATGTTCATATATTGAAGCGAAAGGATGACAACGATGGCTGAGAATGCTCTTGCCCCAGAACAGAAGCTGCCCAAGGCCCCGCCGGAGCTGCCGGACGATGAGGTTCTCTACGAGCTGGCCGATTTGTTCCGGGTGTTCGGCGATTCCACCCGCATCAAGATACTCTACGCCCTCCACGACGATGAGCTGTGCGTGCAGGACATTGCAAATGCCGTCCAGCTCAGCCAGTCGGCGGTGAGCCATCAGCTGCGGGTGCTCAAGGACTCAAAGCTCGTCCGCTTCCGCCGCGACGGCAAGACCATTTACTATGCACTGGACGATGACCATGTGCGCAGCATCCTCTCCATGGGCATGGACCACATCGAAGAGTGATGCCCCGAAAACGCTGCAAGCTCTGCCGCACCCTGCGGCGGAGCGGGGATATAGAAAGAAAGGCTGGTACTTATTATGAAAAAGAGCTACAAGATCGAAGTTGACTGCGCAAACTGCGCCCAGAAGATGGAGGATGCCGCCAACACGGTCGCCGGCGTCGCAAAGGCTACCGTCAGCTTCATGACCCAGAAGATGACCGTCGAGTTCGATGAGGGCGCGGACGTCAAGGCTACCATGCAGAACGTCCTCTCCGCCTGCAAGAAGGTCGAGGACGACTGCGAGATCTTTGGCATCTGAGTTTCGACTTACACTGCCGGGATGCGCGTGGAAAATGTGGAAAAATAAATCATTTTTCAACAATTTCCACGGCGTTTTCAACATTCTGGACGCAAAAAAAGAAAAATGATCGCGCATTTGCGGCTTTTTGCGGGAAAAACTCGTGGAAAAGCCGGGGGAAAGCGTGGAAAACAAGCCCCTTGTGGGGAAAACCTGTTGAATCTGAGAAAACTGCCCCAAAAGGAGGCTGGTACCCGTGACGAAAAAACAAAAGAAAATGCTGTACCGCATCATCGCCGCTCTGGCGCTGGTGCTGGTGCTCAAGCTGCTGCCGCCTCTGCCCGCGTCGGTGGAGCTGCTGCTCTACTGCATCCCCTACCTCGTAGTGGGCTGGGATGTGCTCCGCAAGGCCCTTCTGGGCATCAAGAACCGTCAGCCCTTTGATGAATGCTTCCTGATGGCCGTCGCCACCGTGGGCGCCTTCGCGCTGGGCGATTACGTCGAGGGCTGTGCCGTTATCATCTTCTACCAGATCGGCGAGCTGTTCCAGGGCGTTGCCGTCGGCAAGAGCCGCCGCAGCATCTCGGCCCTGATGGACATCCGGCCCGACTACGCCAACATCGAGGGCGAGGACGGCAAGCTGGAGCAGGTGGACCCCGATGAAGTCGAGATCGGCACCCTCATCGTGGTCCAGCCCGGTGAGCGTGTGCCTATCGACGGTGTCATCGTCGAGGGCGCTTCCACCCTCAACACCGCCGCCCTCACCGGCGAGAGCCTGCCCCGGGATGTCCGGTCCGGCGATGAGGTCATCAGCGGCTGTGTCAACATGAGCGGCCTGCTCAAGGTCAGGACCACCAAGGAGTTCGGCGAATCCACCGTCTCTAAAATTCTCGACCTCGTGGAAAATTCCAGCATGAAGAAGGCCCGCGCCGAGAACTTTATCACCCGCTTTGCCCGGGTGTATACCCCGGCGGTCTGCTACGGCGCGCTGGCGCTGGCCTTTATTCCCCCCATCGTTCTGCTGCTGATGGGCCAGCCCGCCCGCTTCGGCGATTGGGTCTACCGCGCCCTCACCTTCCTCGTCATCAGCTGCCCCTGCGCTCTGGTCATCTCTATCCCGCTGAGCTTCTTCGGCGGCATCGGCGGCGCTTCCGCCTGCGGCATCCTCGTCAAGGGCTCGACCTATCTGGAAGAGCTGGCCGATACCCGCGTCGTCGTCTTCGATAAGACCGGCACCTTGACCCAGGGTACCTTCAAGGTCGTCAAGGTCTGCCCCGTGGAGGGCGGTACCGAAGACAGCCTCGTGGAAGCCGCTGCGCTGGCCGAGAGCTGGTCGAAGCACCCCATCTCCCTGAGCATCAAGGCTGCTTACGGCAAGGACATCGACGCTGCCCGCGTCACCGACGTGGAGGAGCTGGGTGGACACGGCGTCACCGCCAAGGTGGACGGCAAGCCGGTCGCTGCCGGTAATGCCCGCCTGATGGCAAAGCTGGGCCTCACCGTCCCCGATGTCCCCCAGACCGGCACCATCGTCCACGTGGCCATCGACGGCAAGTATGCGGGCTATCTGCTCATCTCCGACGTGGTGAAGCCCCACAGCGCACAGGCCATCAAGGGCCTCAAGCAGGCCGGCGTCCGCAAGACCGTCATGCTTACCGGCGACGCAGAGCCGGTGGCAAAGGCTGTCTCGGCAGAGCTGGGCATCGACGAGTACCACGCCGGCCTGCTGCCCGGCGATAAGGTGGACCAGATCGAGAAGCTCCTGGCCGCCAAGAACCCCAAAGAGATGCTGGCCTTCGTGGGCGACGGCATCAACGACGCCCCTGTCCTCTCCCGTGTGGATGTGGGCATCGCCATGGGTGCTCTGGGCTCTGACGCCGCCATTGAGGCCGCCGACGTCGTCCTGATGGATGACGACCCGGCCAAGATCGCCCTCGCCATGCGCATTGCCCGCCGCACCAAGAGCATCGTCTACCAGAACATCGTCTTTGCTCTGGCCATCAAGGCGGCCTGCCTGCTGCTGGGTGCTCTGGGTATCGCCAATATGTGGGCGGCCATCTTCGCCGACGTCGGCGTCATGGTCCTCGCTGTCCTGAACGCCACCCGCGCCCTCTACACGAAAGACCTCACCAAAAAATAAAAGATATAAGGCAAAGAGGGTTCTGTGCGGCCGCACAGAACCCTCTTTGCTTTATAAATAGTTCTTGCAAATGCAGATAAACCTGTTATACTACTGTATTGGAGGGTTGAAATAAATGCGGGAACAAAACGAAACAAATTTGAACCGCGCACCGGTATGGCGCGCGTTCCGGGCCGCAGCGCCTCAGACGCTGCCGGTGTTTGCCGGATATTTGGTGCTGGGCCTCGGCTACGGCATCTATGTGCAGTCGCTGGGCCTGCCGGTCTGGCTGCCGCCCCTGATGGGTACGGTAGTGTACGGCGGCTCGCTGGAATTCGTGCTGGCGTCGCTGCTTCTGGGCAGCTTTGCGCCGGTGTCGGCCTTTCTGATGGCGCTGATGATCCAGGCACGGCATCTTTTTTACGGCCTGACCATGCTGCAGCGCTACCGCGGCTACGGCCTGCGCAGCGCCTACATGATCTTCGCCATGAGCGACGAGACCTTTTCCATCACCTGCTCGGCAGAGCCGCCCGAGGGCGTGGATAAGGGCTGGTTCATGTTCTTCATCACCCTGCTGGACCAGATCTACTGGGTCGCCAGCGCGGCCATGGGCGCGGCCCTCGGCTCTGTCCTGCCCTTCAGCACCGAGGGCGTCGATTTCGTCATGACGGCCATGTTCGTGGTCATCTTCCTCAACCAGTGGGAGAAGGAAAAGCAGCACGCCAGCGCCATCATCGGCATTGCCGCGCCGCTGGTCTGCCTGCGCATCTTCGGCTCAGGCAGCTTCCTCATCCCCTCGATGGTCTGCATCCTTGTGGCACTGCTGCTGTTCCGCCGCCCCATCGAGGTCAAAGAAAGCGAGGCGGCAAAATGAGCAATATCCAGTTCATCCTGACCATCGCCGTCTGCGCGGCGGCGACCATGCTCACCCGTTTTCTGCCCTTTCTGGTGTTCGGCTCCCGGGGCGGCAAGGTGCCTGAGGTGGTGGAGTATCTGGGCCATGTGCTGCCCGCCGCCATCTTCGGAATGCTCATCGTCTACTGCCTCAAGGGCGTCAGCCTCACCTCGGGCAGCCACGGCATCCCGGAGGCCATCGCCATCGGCGTGACCGTCGCGCTCCATAAGTGGAAGCATCAGACGCTGGTTTCCATCGCCGGCGGCACGCTGTGCTATGTGCTGCTGGTGCAGATGGTGTTTTGAGCACGAAAAAGGACACGGCATTGCCGTGTCCTTTTTCGTGCTCAGTGATAGAATGTATCAAAATTGACCTGCCGGTAGAACCGCTGCTGCAGCTGGTCGAAGCTGTCGCAGTCCTGCGCCAGCAGCCACATGATCTTCGTCACGACGGCCTCAATGGTCATGTCGTGGGCCTCGAGGAAGCGGAAGCGGTTCTTGACCCGCTTGCCCACCTCATAGATGCCCACGTCGCTGCCCTCGTAAGTGACCTGGGTGGTGAGGATGAGCACTTTGTGGGTCTTGTCGTAGTCGCCGAGGCCCTCGGCGAAGGCGTCCATCAGCCGCTGGGGGATGCCGCCTACGCCGAAGCTCTCCACGATAACGCAGTCGTAGAGGCGGAAAATGTCGGGGATCAAATCGGGGCTGAGGCCGGGCGTCAGCTTGAGCAGGAAGACGCGGGGGCTGAGCGAGCGTCCAAACTCCACAGGGCCGGTGGGCCAGGGCGAAGGCACATACCGCACCAGACGGTCGCCCTGTACCAGTGCCAGCGCCGGGAAATTCACCGAGGCAAAGGCGTCGTAGCTGATGGTCTTGTTCTTCTTGGCACGGGTGCCTGCGATGACATGGCCGCCGAACACCACCATGACGCCCCGGCTGCCGGGGTCGAGGGCGCAGATGACGCTGTCGCGAAGGTTTTTCTTGGCGTCGGTGATCTCGTTGGAGATGGGCTGCTGTGCGCCGGTGAGGATGACGGGTTTGTCGGCGTTCTGGATGAGGTAGGACAGCGCCGCCGCAGAGTAGGCCAGCGTGTCGGTGCCGTGGCAGATGATGAAGCCGTCGTAGAGGGCATAGTTCTCCTGCACAGCCTTCGCCATCATCAGCCAGTGCTCCGGGCCGAGGTCGGTGCTGTCGATGCTGCACAGGGCCAGCGTGTCGGGGCAGCAGAGCTCGTTCAGCTCAGGCAGATGAGCCAGAAGCTCTTCGCTGGTGAGCACGGGCTTGAGGCCCTGCTGGGTGCGGACGCTGGCGATGGTGCCGCCGGTGGTGATAAAAAGCAGACGCTGCTTTGTGGACATAAAAAAGCCTCCATCAGGAAGATTGAATCGCATTCGTAAAAAGTATAACACACTCGCCCGCCCTTGCAAAGTGGCGCTCGGGCGGAAAATGGAGGCGTTTGGGACTTGGTCATAGAAATCAGGGGGATTTGGTGTATAATAGAGGATAGAGCGCTGTTGCGCAGAGCTAAGTTCTCTTTTGCGCACCAAAAGAGAACCAGAAAAGTGCCCGCTACTTTCGAG
>OMDJ01000181.1_pt1 | contig 54720 bp, 47 predicted proteins | sample 1645211 | NCBI WGS metagenome assembly OMDJ01 (sample SAMEA103958142, study PRJEB25191) | human gut metagenome | biome: human-associated habitat [ENVO:00009003]; feature: intestine environment [ENVO:2100002]; material: feces | place: Germany | collected 2013/2015 | reverse complement strand
TCTTGTCGATATCCAGACCTACGACCTGCAATCTGTCTGAAAGCTCGCGCTGTGAAATTTGGAGCGCCTTGCGAAGTTCCTTTACTCTCAATCCAGATATGTTGTTGTGTCCGTCTGCGGTTCTTGCCTTGAACATTTACCTTCCTCCCTTGTCACTCTTGATATTGATCTGTTGTGCTAACCTGATTGGGGTAAATTCGAAATATATTTTGCTCATTGCCGTTTCATTTCCCCTTTTTTGAATCTAAAATGCCGTCTATGTACCCGATAAGACGATTCTGCTCCTCAACTTTAATAGAGTAAGCTGCTTATTGATACAGTCTCTTGCCGTTTCTTTTGTATTAATATCGCCAGAATTGATAGAATCCGTTCCAAGAAGATAATCAACTGAGACATTAAAAAAATCGGCAAATAATTTTGCAGTTGACGTTGGTATCTCACGACGATCATTTTCGTATAAACTTATCATTGACCGGTCGATTGAGATTGCTTCCGCAAGCTCTCGCTGGGAAAGACATCTCTGCATTCGTAGCTTTTTTAGTCTGGTGTTGTCCCCCACAAGCTGTCACCTCCGCATATCAGTATAGAGCAAAAGGTGATTTTATTCAATAGAAAACAAGAAATTGCAACAAATTGTGACACATTGAAACGGTTTGTTGCAGATGTCAACACAATGTGGCATGATAATGTGCTATAATTAATTTCAGGAAACATCTTACACTTTTACGGAAGAGAATGTCATTTATCTATGACAAGAGATAATATCAAAACCCTTAGTGTGAGATTTATTTCCAACCAGTTCATTGACAATTCAATAGCAGAGCGATAACAAAACCATCGTCCGCAGCGCCTGATTGTGCGAAGATATGCCTGTATTGATTCCGAGGGATTATTCATTATCCGTGACCACCTATTTTTTGCGCGAGAATAACAATAACTCCAACAGTCTGCCAATATCAATTCGAAGCGTAAACGCATACGCAAAGATAAGGTTCGAGCGCGAAAGGATGAACGCTGCAAAGATGGTATAATGATACTTCCGGCGACGGCTATGCCACAGGAATGGCTAGAGGTGAAACTCCTATGTTCGGGTGCGGACTACCCGATGATCGCTCTGAGCAATACACATCAATAATGCAAACGGCTCACGCCGCAAGACATGAGCCGTTTGCTTATATATCGGCTGTATCAGCCGTCCAAAATTAGTATCATGAAAGGAGATGATTTGCCAGATGGTAATGAGTGCGAGCGAAAAAACGAAGTTCATTAACACTTTCTGCGAAATGCTCTCGGAATTCATTAAGACTCCGGAAGAAATTGAAAAGGCAAAAGCAGAAATTGAATTAAAGAATGATACTGAAATGCTGACAATAAAAGAGTGTTCCGTTATCATGCGTGTTTCAGAGCGTACTATACGAATGCTTGTCAAACAGAATGCTATTGGCAGCACAAGAGCCGGCTCCGGTTCCTGTGGAAAGCTGCTTATTCCACGAAGCGCGTTACTCAGATACATAGACACATTATAGCAGGTTTGAAAAAGTTTATAAAAATATGCGAAAAGGCTTGACATTTCAGCGCTTTAAAGTTATAATGTTATACGCAGTAGTATGTCATGCCAGCAAACCAGATAATGTTGTCCGCTGAATTAGGAGGATTCAGAACAACATGGCTTCAGTAAGAAAACGCGGCTCATCCTACCAAATCCGTGTCAGCTGCGGATTGAGGGTAGACGGCAGTCAGGTCATACAAACAAGAACATGGAAACCTGACCCGAATTTGACCGAAAGGCAGGTCGAAAAGGAACTTGCAAAACAGATTATGCTTTTTGAGGATCAATGCTTTAAAGGTCACGTCACAGCAAACATCAAATTTGAAACATTCGCGGAGCGTTGGTTCGAGGAATATGCAAGGCTCAATCTCCGTTCGACCACGTTTGTAAGAATGCGGCAGCTCACGCAGAGAGTTTACCCCGCAATTGGGTATCTCCGCATGGACAAAATAACGGCAAGGCATATACAACAATTCATTACCGATATGGCTTTCAATGGTAAAAGTCAGGTGACAGGCAAACCATTATCCCGAAAGACCGTTGTACACCATCTCAGCTTCATTTCTGACATTTTTGAGTATGCTATGAAAATGGATATGCTCATTGACAATCCTTGCAGGAGGGTGACCATTCCCAAAGGCGAAGTCGAGGAAAAAGACATTTACACACGCGAGGAAGCAGACGAGATAGTGAAACTCCTCATAAACGAACCTATGAAATACAGGGTGTTCATAATTCTGGCGCTTTGTACAGGGTTCAGACGCGGGGAACTTCTGGGATTAGAGTGGAAAGATATTGATTGGGACAATGACCTGATCAAAATCCGCAGAACAAGCAACTACACAGCCGAAAAAGGTATCTATACGGATACCACCAAGACCAGGCGCTCAAAACGAGTGTTAAAGGTCCAGCCGGAACTCATTACCCTTTTGAAACTCTATAAGGAAGAGCAGGACAGAGAGAGGGAAAAAATCGGCAGCAAGTGGATAGACCACGACCGTCTTTTTGTAAAATGGAACGGTCTGCCTATGAACAACAATACCCCTTATGGCTGGTTCAGAGAATTCTGCGAGAAAAACGAGATCCGTTTCTGCGATATACATTCAATGAGGCACTACAATGCTTCGGCGCTGATAGCAGCAGGAGTGGACATCGTGACCGTATCCGGAATGCTTGGGCATTCTACGGTCAGCACAACGGCAAATATCTATTGCCACGCTATGCAGGAAGCAAAGGCGAAAGCCAATGCCGCAGTTGCAAGCTCACTTGACATGACAGCGATCTCAAGCGAAAGCAAAAAAACAGCGACTTAAGTGCTCTGCACCCAAATCGCTCGTAAACAGCAAACGCCTACATAATGTGTGATCCGATCGTGGTTCAATAACATTGGACACGCATTGGACAAACGTATTTTTCCGTAAAAAGCAAAACTCCCAAACAGCTTAATAAAGCCATTCGGGAGAATGTGGTGTGGTGACCCGTACGGGAATTGAACCCATGATTCCGCCGTGAAAGGGCGATGTCTTAACCTCTTGACCAACGGGCCTAATAAAAAAACCGCACAGCAAAGTATGCGGTTTTGATGGTAGCGGTAATCGGATTCGAACCAATGACACCCTGGGTATGAACCAAGTGCTCTAGCCAACTGAGCTATACCGCCATATTCATTCGTTGTTTACTCTCAACGACTTAATTATTATATCACGGAGGTTTCGATTTGTCAAGTACTTTTTTGAATTTTTTTTGTTTTTTTTGAAAAAGGTCGAATTGTCGGCGGAGGAAGGCTGTCGGCAAGCGGCGTTGCACCGGAATAAACCTGCTCCGCCCACATATACATAAAAAGAAAGCTCCGGGGATTTCCCCGGAGCTGTATGTACTCTGATCAGCTGAGCTTGCTCAGTTCAGCAAGGCACTCAGAGCAGATGTTCTTGCCCTTGAAGATTGTGATTCCGCTTGCATTGGAGCAGAATGCGCATGCAGGCATGTACTTCTTGAGAATGATCTGATCGTCCTCTACATAGATCTCAAGGCTGTCCTTGATTCCGATGTCGAGGGTTCTTCTCAGCTCTATCGGGATTACGATTCTTCCCAGTTCATCTACTTTTCTTACAATACCGGTTGACTTTACCATTGGTTTTTCCTCCTCTTTGCAGCTTTTATTGCCTGATAAAGCTGCATTTCGTCCTGATTTAACGTTTTTTCCAGCATTCCGCTGATTTCTTGCATATTATAGCATGTTTTCTGAGAGTTGTCAATTTTTTAGCAGCTTTTTACTAATTTGATGGAAACTCGATAACGCGTTAAACGGTATATAAAAGTGTCAAATGTATTGCGAAACATACGGTGTATAACGATTTCATTGTCTTTACTAAGCCAAATATCGGATTACCATAAATATAAGTCTGATATTGGAAGAAAGTAAGAAATATAGGAAGCAAATATGGTAAACTGGAAACGTCTGTTTTAAAACGCTTTAATGACCAAATGGAATTTGGAGGTGCAGAAAATTGAAGATACTCCTTATAATAATCCCGGCTGCTTCCATCATCTGCGGAATAGCCACCGGAAGGCTCCCGGAGGTATCCGCCGCGGTGCTTGACGGGGCGGGCTCCGCGGTCACCCTTGCCATTTCCCTGTGCGGAGTAATGTGCCTCTGGAGCGGACTTATGAAGGTTGCAGAGGAGTGCGGCGCAGTCCGGCTGATGTCGTCGTTCCTGTCGCCGGTGCTTTCCAGGCTGTTCCGGGGGCTGAAAAAGGGTGGCAGGGCAATGCAACTTATCGCCATGAACCTGTCCGCGAATATCCTGGGACTTGGTAATGCCACCACACCCCTGGGAATCCAGGCGATGGAAGCGATACAGCAGGAGGAGTCCCCTGGCGACGGAACTGCCAGCGACAACATGATAATGCTGACGGTGCTGAATACTGCGAGCCTTCAGCTTATTCCGGCGACTGCCGCCGCGCTGCGCACCGCCTGCGGAGCAGAGCGCCCGATGGAGATACTGCCCTGCGTCTGGATAGTATCCGTGTATTCCCTGACTGTGGCGGTGACGGCGGCAAAGCTGATGGCGCGCTTTTCCAGGAGGAGGGTTCCCCGTGCAGATAACTGACCTGATAATTCCACTGCTTTTCGCAGGAATAATGATCTGGGGCGCAGTGCGGCGCGTCGATGTATTCCGGTGCTTTTGCGACGGCGCCGCCGGAGGACTCCGCACGACTGCGGAAATACTCCCGGCTCTTGTGCTGCTCGTCATCAGCGTCGGAATGCTCCGCGCCAGCGGCGCTGTGGAACTCCTTACCGGGCTGTTGGAGCCGCTCTGCTCCGCAGTCGGATTCCCTCCGGAGTGCATGCAGATGGTGCTGCTGCGTCCGTTTTCCGGAAGCGGCGCGATGGCGGTCTATGACAGCATTGCCGGGGAATACGGCGCGGACAGCCTGCCGGAGCGCACTGCAGCAATTCTCCTTGGCTCCTCTGAAACCACGTTCTACACTATCGCTGTGTACTTCTCCGCCGTGAAGGTGCGTCGCACACGGTATGCGGTCCCGGCAGCAATGATTGCCGACCTTACCGCCTGGATAGTGTGCGCCTTGACCGTAGGACTTTTCTTCTGATATTTCCACGGTAATACGTTGAAAAGAACGCCTGATATTCCACTTGATTTTTTGCAGGAAATGTTATATAATAGTAACAGAAATGCGAGATATCAGGGGTGATAATGATGATAATTCTGCCAGAGCAGGTCACACAGGCTATCGGAGTGCTGGAGAATGCAGGATACGACGCGTACGTCGTCGGGGATTGCGTGAGGGAACTCCTGCTGGGGAACAATCCGCAGGATTATGATATAGTGACGAACGCCGGGATAAACGATATCCTGTTCGCTTTCCGGGAATACCGTATATCCGATGAGAGAATGAAGCGCGGCGAGGTACTTGTCACGGTCGTCGGAATGATAATCCAGGTTTCTCCCTACCGTCGCGAGGTAGTCGGGAACCGCGTTATGTACGCCGAGGACCTGGAAACCGACCTTTTCCGCCGGGGATTCACGATGAACGCGATGGCGTACAGTCCGAGAACCGGGCTTATCGACCCGTTCGGCGGCAGGGCGTCCCTACGCCCGGACCCTGCGGCAGTCGCCGAGGAGGAACGCGAGGAGATTCAGGAGGGACTGGTTCCTGATTCCCTGGACGAATTCAATCGTCGCACCGGCGTGGTAAGGCTTCCGGCGAGAGTGGTCGCCATCGGTGAAATGCAGTCCCGGACTGTAAAAGAGAACGGGAAGCAGACCACCGAAAGCTGGTACGACATGTCCAGGTGCTTCACCTCCGACCCATCGAGAATACTTGAAGCAATGCGCTACTGCTCCGAGGGAGAGTATGTCATCGAGGAAAAGACTGCGGACGCGATACGGGCTAACGTCAGCTGCTTTGAGTACGCCGAAAAGGACAAGCTGTTCAACGAGCTTTCCCGTATTGTGATGGGGAAGTACGCTGCCCGGGTGCTGGAGCAGTACGCGGATATTCTGAAGTCCCTGCTGCCGGAGATAGAGCCGTGCATTGGATTTGAGCAGCACAGCGTTCATCACGATTTCACCGTGTGGACTCATATATGCAAGTCGGTAGGCTATGCGGTGCCGGAGCTGTCCGTCAGGTTCGCAATGCTGTTCCACGACCTTGGCAAGCCGGACTGCTGCTCGATTGACAGCCACGGCCACGGTCATTTCAAGGGGCACGGTGAGCGCAGCAGGCTGCTTGCGGAGCGCATAATGCGTCGGCTGGAATTCCCGGCGGCGCTGTCCGGAGAGGTAAGCTGGCTGGTATTCTACCACGACAAGGAAATACCGGAGGAGCGCGCCGGACTGAAGCGCCTTCTGGACGCTCTTGGCGCGGAGGACCTGCGCAAGCTGATACAGTGCGAGATAGCGGACGCCCGGGCAAAAAAAATGGATACAGAAACCACGGACATGCAGCGGCTGAGGGCGGCATCTACTGCGCTGAAGGAGATACTGGACACCGGGGAGTGCTACAATATCCGGCAGCTGGCGATAACCCCGAGGGAGCTTATGGAGCGCCGTCTGGTGAATTCCGAGCAGGAGGCAGAACAGCTCATGAACGCGCTGTTTGAGATGGTCCTGGATAAGCCCAGCTTTAACAACAAGCTCATGCTTATCGACATGGCGGAAAAGAGTAAACAGCGCCTGGAAGAGATGATGGCGGAAAGGGAGAGAATCGCCGCAGAGAAGCGCGCCGCGAAGGCTCTGAATCACCGCCGCGGAGAGCCAGTATTTACGAGAAAGAAAAAGTAGGATTTTAATTCGGAATTGTTGAGCCCCACTTCGTGGGACTATATAAATAAAAGGGACTGTAAATTTGTACAGTCCCTTTTTAGTGTATTCGAATCAGTCCGGCGCGACCGGACACCTTAATTCCGAATTGTCCTGTAGCACAGCACCTGGAAGTCTATTTCGGTGGTGAAGTTGTCGTTCGTCCCGAAGTAGCCGTACAGCCTGCTGCTGTCGTGCTGGGAGGTCTTGTAGTAATACGGCGTCATGGTGAAAAGCGCGTTGAGAGTTTCCTGGCTGGTGATAGTTATTTTGTCACGGACAGAGCGCATTCCCAGGAATTCCATGCCGGGGATCTCATACGGTTTCACCTCGTTGAGCCGCGGCTGGTCGTAGATCAAGGATTTCAGTCCGAACAGGTGGCGCTCCCCGGGGATAGCGGTAATGATAACGCCGCCGGGCTTTACCACGCGCAGCAGTTCCTCGCGCTGGAACGGGGCGAAGATCACTGCCGCCATATCCATGGAGCTGTCGCAGAAGGGCAGGCGGAATACACTGGCGGCGGCGCAGAAAATATTGCGTCTGATTCCACCGGCGTTGATACGGGAGTGCGCCGCAGCCAGCGCGTTTTTCGAGATGTCCACGCCGAAAACGCGCATTCCGGGGACTGCGTCATACATTCCCACGGTGTAGTAGCCCTCGCCGCAGCCGCAGTCGAGCAGCGTGACCGGCTCCGGGAATCCTGCGGCATATTTCACGGCGCACTCGCACAGTTTATCCCTCAGCCCGGAATACGCGCCGCTGTCCAGAAACAGCCGCCGGGCGGCCACCATCTCCTTGCTGTCGCCGGGATCCTTTACGTTCTTGTGCTGGGAGAGCAGCAGGTTCACATACCCTTTGGAGGAAATGTCGAAGCAGTGATTTTTCGGACAGCGCAGGGAATTCCCGTCCCGGGTCAGCAGGGGAGGATTCCCGGATTTTTCGCCGCAGACCGGGCAGGTCATCGGAAGGTTTTCGGTGATCATAGACTATCTCCTTTTTAATTGTTATGTCTATTATATACTAACGCAATGCCATAATCAAGGGCGATTTTTGTCTGTGTTTTGTCAGTAATGCACAAAACATAATCTGGAATTTGTACATGGCATATCAAAAAACTTCACAAAACCAGTTGAAATTTATACAAGATTACTATATAATAGAAGCATGGAGTTCCGGAAAGCCGGGCTGCCAAATAATCAATCGGAGGTTCGACCCAATGAAAGCATTCACTGCTGATAACATCAGAAACATATTACTTGCCGGACATGGCGGAAGCGGAAAGACAGCATTAGCCGAGGCTATGCTCTTTAAGTCAGGTCTTACAGAGCGCATGGGCAGCACCAACGAGGGCAGCACCGTGTGCGATTTCGATCCGGAGGAGATCCGCAGGAAGATATCCATAAATTCCGCCCTTGCTTCCACCGTGTGGCAGGATACGCGAATAAACATAATCGACGCGCCGGGTCAGTTTGACTTCCTTGGCGGAATGTACGAAGGAATGCGCGCCGCGGAATCCGTCATCATCACCGTGAACGGAAAGGACGGCGTGTGTGCAGGCACGCGTAAGGCGTACGACCTCGCCGCAGGGCAGAACAAGGCGAGAATGCTCGCGGTCACCTGCATGGAGGTGGAGAATTCCGACTTCTATAAGGTGCACACGCAGCTCAAGACCGTGTTCGGTCCGTCGGTGTGCCCGATAGTTGTTCCGTATGACAAGAACGGACCTGTTGAGGCGTACATAAACCTGCTCACGATGAAGGCGTACAAGTACGATACAAAGGGCATTCCCACCGAGGTGCCCATGCCGGCTTCCGAAAACCGCATAGCCGGACTGCGGGCTTCCATGGCGGAAGCTGTCGCTGAAACCAACGAGGAGTTCATGGAGAAGTTCTTCAACGGCGAGGATTTCACCCACGAGGAGCTTGTCAGGGGAATCCACGACGGCGTGGCAAGCGGCGCAATTACTCCGCTGGTGTGCTGCGCGAACGATACGCTCTCCGGCGTTGATATGCTGCTGGACGCGGTTGTGTCAATGCTTCCATCGCCGAACGAGCGCAGGCTGGAATACTGCGATGGCGAACTGCTGGATTACGATGAGAACAAACCTCTGAAAGCGCTTGTATTCAAGACGGTTGCCGACCCATTCGTCGGCAAGATAAGCGTGCTCAAGGTGGTACAGGGCAAGCTGGTTCCCGGCGCTTCCGTGGTCAATGCCACTAACGGCGAAACTATCCGCGTGGGCAAGCTGCTGAAGCTCCTTGGCAAGAAGCAGGAGGAGGTTTCCGAAGCCAACGCCGGCGATATCGTTGCGGTGGCCAAGCTTGAAGCGGCAACGAACGACACCCTCTGCGCGCCAGAATCCGTCGCAGCCCTGGAGCCTACGAAGTTCCCGGAGGCGTGCTATTTCCGTGCAGTAAAGCTGGCGGACGGCGGCGACGAGGGCAAGCTTTCCGCGGCTATCCGCAGACTCCTGGAGGAGGATCTCACGCTGAAATACGTTCACGATCACGAAACGCACCAGCGCATGATCGGCGGACTTGGTGACCAGCACCTTGACGTGGCTGTGGCAAAGCTGAAGTCCAAGTTCGGAATGAACGTCGTGATGTCCGAGCCGAAGATCGCTTACCGCGAGGCAATACGCAAGAAGGTGACGATCGAGAGCAAGTACAAGAAGCAGTCCGGCGGTCACGGACAGTACGGACATGTCAAGATAGAGTTTGAGCCGTATGACGGCGACGAACTGCTGTTCGAGGAGAAGATATTCGGAGGCAGCGTTCCCAAGAATTTCTTCCCGGCAGTCGAAAAGGGACTCCAGGAAGCGGCGGAGCACGGCTCCCTGGGTGGATTCCCGGTGGTCAAGCTGAAGGCTACGCTCATCGATGGAAGCTACCACCCGGTGGACAGCTCCGAGATGGCGTTCAAGACAGCGGCTTCCATGGCGTTCAAGGATTGCATGAAGGAGGCTCAGCCCTACCTGCTGGAGCCGGTGGACAGCCTGAATATACTTGTGCCGGACGAAAAGCAGGGCGACGTGATGAGCGTGCTCTCCAAGCGGCGCGGCTCAGTCCTCGGAATGAACGCTGCAGGCAACGGAATGACCGAGCTTATAGCTGAGGCTCCCGTGGCGGAACTGTCGGATTTCGCGCTGACGCTCCGTCAGATCACCCAGGGACTCGGCGAGTTCACATCGGAGTTCGCGCGTTACGACATGCTCCCTCCGGGAACCGAAATAAAGTCATAACTAAATAAGTATAGGCGGACTGGCGCGTGCGTGGTCCGCCTTTATTCTGACAATAAGAGGAGGGAAATACCATGGAAGCACAGCTTGACGGAATAAGGGAAATCCTCCCGGAGCTGACGATAAACGGGCAGGTGATCAGATTTCCCTGCAAGCTGAGCGAGATACCGGGCATTAAAACGGAGGTCAGACTGACCGGATATATGATTGCAGGCGATAACAGCTGCCTGGGATTTTCGCTGAACGGCGTACATATCGACGGCTCCCTGTATATTTCCGGCGACATCGCCGGAAGGACTGACCTGCTGGACGACAAGGTGGTAGGAATCGCAGTAAAGTCCCACGACCCGGCGGTGAGAGCGCTTGAATTTGCCGGAGTCACCGCTGATTACACACTTGGCGAAGTGCTGACGGCGTTCGGTAAACCGGTCGGGAATTCCAACGGAGTGCTGACCTACTATTTCGATGATTCCACTCCCGGCGTGGTGTACCTGTTCTTTGACGGGAATGAGAAGTTTGAAAGGATCATAATCGACGTGAACTGTTCCTGAGCGAAAAAATCGGAAAAAATTGTTCCAGACCCCTTGACAAGGCGGATTTGATGTGATATAATAATTTTGCCGCATGTGCAGGGTGAGTTGTGCCCATTCACGGAAACAGCTCGTAAGCGCAGAAATGCAACCCCGACGCAGCGAGTCTGAATAAAAAGAGGTATTTAAAATGTACGCAGTAATCGAAACAGGCGGAAAGCAGTATCAGGTAAAGGAAGGCGATATCCTTTTCATCGAGAAGCTCGAGGCCGAGGGCGAGATCACATTCGACAAGGTTATCATGGTAGGCAAGGACGACGGCGTTAAGGTAGGCGCTCCCTATGTTGACGGCGCAAGCGTAAAGGCTACCCTGCTGAAGAACGGCAAGGCTAAGAAGATCACCGTCTTCACCTACAAGCCCAAGAAGAGCAGCAAGAGAAAGATGGGCCACAGACAGCCGTACAGCCAGGTAAGAATTGAAGCAATCAACGCATAATCTGCGGATAGTATTCGCCAGACGGAATGGTTCGATCTACGGTTTCGTTGTGACCGGGCATGCAGGCTACGGCGTGGAGGGCGATGACATCGTCTGCTCCGCTGTTAGTTCCGCTGTCCAGCTGGTTTGCAACACCGTGACGGATTTCTTTCACGCCGACGCTGACGTGGCGGTGGGGGAGAATCGGATCGAACTCCGCCTGAACAGTTCTGACGACCCGAGTGTGAAGCTCCTTGACGCGTTCCATGACCACATGGAATATATCTCGGAGAAGTACCCCGGGGTAAAGGTTGAATTGAGGGAAGCTTGACTTCCGAATGATAACAGGAGGATAAAACAATGATTAGAATTGGTTTACAGTATTTCGCTCATAAAAAAGGTATGGGTTCTACCAAGAACGGCCGTGATTCCGAGTCCAAGAGACTTGGCGTAAAGCGCGCTGACATGCAGAAGGTTAACGCCGGAAGCATTCTGGTAAGACAGAGAGGTACACATATCCACGCTGGCAACAATGTCGGCAAGGGTTCTGACGATACACTGTTCGCTCTTATTGACGGCACTGTAAAGTTCGAGCGCCTCGGCAGAGATAAGAAGCAGGTAAGCGTTTACGCTGACTAATTTCTGCAATCTAATTAATCATCTTAAGCCGGATTGCAAAAATCCGGCTTAAGTTTTTCTTGATTTTGCATGAAATAAAAGTTGAAAGTCGTGAAATAACAAACAGTAAGGAAAGCGAGGCGGCAGAGAATGTTTGTTGATAAGGTCGAAATATCTATCAAGGCAGGAAACGGCGGCAACGGGGCAGTAAGCTTCCACCGCGAGAAATATGTGAATGCAGGCGGACCTGACGGCGGCGATGGAGGTAAGGGAAGCGACATCATGTTTGTCGCTGACGATAATCTTTCCACGCTGATCGACTTCCGCTATAAGAAGAAGTACATCGCCCCGGACGGCGAGAACGGCGGCGCCAAGCGCTGCTCCGGAAAGTCCATGGAGCCTACGATAATCCGCGTGCCCAGGGGCACCATAATCAAGGACGCCCACACCGGCAGAATCATGGCGGATATCTCCGACGACGAGCCTGTCGTAGTAGCCAGGGGCGGCCGTGGCGGTAAGGGCAATGCAAACTTCGCGACTCCGACGCGCCAGATCCCCCGTTTTGCCAAGCCTGGATTCCCCGGCGAGGCGTTCGACGTGGTCCTGGAGCTGAAGCTGCTGGCTGACGTTGGTCTGGTGGGATTCCCGAATGTCGGTAAATCCACGCTGATAAGCGTAGTCAGCGCCGCCAAGCCGAAGATCGCGAACTACCACTTCACAACGCTGACCCCGGTTCTCGGAGTTGTGAAGCGCGGCGAGCAGTCCTTCGTCATGGCGGATATCCCCGGACTTATCGAGGGCGCCAGCGAGGGCGTGGGACTTGGCCACGCATTCCTGCGGCATGTAGAGCGCTGCCGACTGATAGTCCATGTGGTGGACGTTTCCGGAATCGAGGGACGTGATCCTAAGGACGATTTCGAAAAGATAAACCTGGAGCTTGCTAACTTCTCCGAGGAACTGGCGGAGCGTCCGCAGATCGTTGCGGCGAACAAATCCGACATGGCGACCGAGGAGCAGATCGCGGATTTCCGTAAATTCATCGTGGAAAAGGGACTGCCCTTCTTCACGATATCCGCGGCGACCACCGAGGGCACTGACGCGCTGATGGACTGCGTTGCCGAGGAGCTTTCCAAGCTTCCTCCCCCCAAGCGCTTCGAGGTACAGCCGCTTACCATGGCGGAACTTCAGCAGATGGAGAACGAGAAGCACAGCTTCACTGTGCAGAAGATCGACGGCGTTTATGTCGTGGACGCTCCGTTCATGGCTCCGATCCTCTCCACATGCAACATGGAGGACTACGAGAGTCTTCAGTACTTCCAGAGAGTCCTGCGCTCCAGCGGCATAATCGACGAGCTGGAAAAGCAGGGGATCCAGGAGGACGACCTTGTGTCGATCTACGATTTCGAGTTCAATTATGTGAGATAATTCCGTGAGAAACCGCCGCGTTTCCGAGGTAGAATAATGACATTCATCAGCGTATTGCTCCGTGATCTTGAACGTTCCTCTCCCGGCAGTGGGGAAACTGCGAAGCAGGTCCTCTCCATGCTGGGGGGGATTTCTCCGAAATCCGCGTTGTTCGTTGGCGACGAGATTGCCACTCCGCAGCTAATTTTCGAAAGGTTCGGCTGCCGTCTGGTATCCGCGTTCACGGACGAGATACGCGTGCAGCAGGGCAGCGAAGCCGGTCTGGACGCTTCGGCAGTCCAGCTGTTTGAATTGCCGGGCGAGGACGGAAGCTACGACCTCATCTGGTACAACGGCATTGTGGATTTTGACGGCTGCGAGCAAAGACTTGAGCAGCTCCGGGCTAAGCTTGCCATGGGCGGAATCCTGGTTTACCGCGCTGTCAGCTGGCTCACGGAACCCTCGCCGGACACGAAGATGTTCTGCCAGAGGAGATTCGGCAGGATACTTCCGTTGGACAAGGTGCTGGTTCTCGCAAAGGAAATGGGCTGGCATGTGCAGGATTTCTACATCGCGCCGAAATCCGACTGGCAGAAGGGCTATTACGAACCGCTGATTTCCGCCGCGGAGAAATACGCCGGGATACACAAGGACGACAGCAGCGTGTCGCTGGGAATGAGCGAACTCCGGAAGGAGCACGGGATTTTCGAGGCGCACTGCGAGGAATACAGCTGCGTATACTACATACTGAAAGGTTGATGGAATGGCTTTAACAGTACTGTCCGAGCATGAAGCGGGCGCATACAGTCCGAATGTTCTGGCGTTTTACGGCGACTGCGTGTATGAGCTCCTGGTGCGGCGCGAGGTCGTGCTGAGGGGAAATACGAACGCAGGGCGGCTGCATGACCTTGCGGTCGAGCAGGTGAGGGCTTCCTACCAGTCAAAGGCGGTGGACGTCATCGAACCCATGCTTACCGAGAGGGAAGCCGACATACTCCGCCGGGGCAGAAATGCCGGGGGAATATCCGTCCCTAAGAGCGCCAAGCCGTCGGAGTACCGCCGGGCGACCGCGCTGGAAACTCTGTTCGGATACCTGAGCCTTTCAGGGCAGCAGGAGCGCATTGAAACGCTGTTTGCAGCGATATGCGAGGCGCTCCCAGTCTAGTTGGAGGTGCTATGTCACAGACTTCAAAAACCGTATGGCGTTGGGTCATTGACATCATTGTGATAATTGCAGGCTCCGGCGTGTATGCGTTGGGAGTACACTGCTTCACGGCGCCCAACAACATCGCCCCGGGCGGAGTCACGGGTGTTGCGACTATAATCAGTTACGTCACGGACTGGAATATCGGTACGCTGATAGCCGCGATCAACATTCCGCTGCTGATCGCCGGATTTTTTCTGCTCAACCGGACGACGATGATAAAGACGCTGGTCGGCGTTGCGTCGCTGTCCATCATGACGGACTACCTGCTGAAAAACGTCCCGGTGTATATCGCGGATAACGGCGGAGGAATTCTTGCGTCGATATTCGGCGGACTGCTGATGGGCGCCGGTCTGGGAATCGTCTACGCCCGGGAGGGAACCACCGGCGGTACTGATATAATCAACAAGATAATCAACCGCTTCAAGCCGGAGATAAAACTGGGACAGATATCATTCCTGGTGAATGCCGGCGTCGCGCTCAGCGGCTATATCGTGTACAAGGACCTTGACGTTGTGCTGTATGCGATCATATCTGTATTTGTGCAGTCGAAGGTGATCGACGCGCTTGTCTATGGAGGTCTGGAGGGAAAGTTCCTAATGATATTCTCGGAGAAGCCGCAGGAGATAGCCGACAGACTGCTGAAGCAGAAGCGCGGAGTTACGCTGCTCAAGGGCGAGGGCGCCTACAGCGGCGAGGACAGGCAGGTCGTGTGCATTGCCGTCCACAAGAACGAGTACGTCAAGGTAAAGCGGATCGTCAAGCAGACGGATCCGAATGCATTTGTAATTATTACCGGCGCGAGCGAGGTCCTGGGAAAGGGCTTCCAGAAGCTGGACTGAATTAAATACAGAATAAGGAGAAAGAACTTATGTCAGGACATTCAAAATGGAGCACCATCAAGCGCAAGAAGGGCGAGAAGGACGGCGCAAGAGCAAAGGTATTCACCAAGATCAGCCGTGAGATCCTCGTTTGCATTAAGGAAACCGGAAGCGCTGACCCGGCGAACAATTCCAGACTCTATGCGCTTGTTCAGAAGGCAAAGAGCAACAATATCCCGAACGACAACATTGACAGACTGCTGAAGAAGGCAGCCGGCGGCGCAGAGAAGAACGACTATGAGGACTGCGTATATGAGGGCTATGGTCCGAACGGCGTTGCGGTTATCGTTGAGTGCCTTACCGACAACAGAAACCGTACCGCAGGCGAGATCCGCCACTACTTCGACAAGTTCGGCGGAAACATGGGCGCCAGCGGCTGCGTGTCCTTCATGTTCTCCCGCAAGGGAATCATCGTGCTCGACAACGAGGACGGAGATATCGACGAGGACAAGGCAATGGAGGATATTCTGGAAGCCGGCGGCGATGACTTCAGCTTCGAGGACGGCGTTGTTGAGATAACCACAGACCCCTCCGTAGTTTCCACAGTTGCCGAGGAGCTGGGCAAGAAGGGCTACAAGGTTGTTTCTGCCGAGGAAGAGCAGGTACCCTCTACATACACCACTCTCACCGACGAGGATCAGATCAAGAAGATGGGACTCCTTCTGGAAGCCCTCGATGACAACGACGACGTTCAGAACGTGTACCATAACTGGGACGCTCCCGAGGCTGACGACGAGGACTGATTCCGGGCATTATACTTCACACCCCCTGACATGAGCCAGGGGGTGTTTTGCGTGGGGAAGAACGTGAATACAGACAGAAAATGCAGTTCTGATTACATTTTTATATTGACAGATTTATGGTATTGTGGTAAAATAAATGTGTATGGGCAGACCGGAAATCAGCCCATGATAATGAACGAGGTCATTACCATGAACAATGATGAAATAGAAAATCCCCGTCCCGAAATGCTTGAACCGCCTATAAAGATTTTCGTTGACCAGGCAGGGTACAGACCCGGGGACGAAAAGTTCGCCGTGCTGACATTCCCAGCATCATATTTTGCCGTGGTTGATCAAAGCGGAATGCAGATACTGTCCGGCAGTGTGACGTCCTCCGGTCACGACGCGGCTTCCGGCGACGATATCTGGCGTGCGGATTTTTCGGGACTTAAAACCCCGGGGGAGTACCGCGTGGTATCCGGCAGCGAAAGCTCGGAGCCCTTTGAAATACGCGACGACGTGTACAGCGACTGCTTCGACAAGTGCATGAAGGCGTTCTACTTCCAGCGCTGCGGCTGCGAACTCCTGCCGCAGTACGCCGGTCAGTGGACTCACGGCAAGTGCCACTGCGGCCGCGCTCTCCTGTGGGAGAACCACTCGGTTTCGCTGGAGGTATCCGGCGGCTGGCATGACGCCGGCGACTACGGAAGATACACCACTGCTGCGGCAACGGCGCTCGCACATCTCCTTTACGGCTGGAAGCTGTATCCCAAGGCGTTCCGGCGGCAGGATCTGAATATCCCCGGAAAGCCGTCGTATATGCCCGATGTGCTTATAGAGTGCCGCTATGAGCTGGAGTGGCTGCTGAAAATGCAGCGGTTTGACGGCGCGGTATGGCACAAGGCTACCACCGCCCAGCACGCGGATTTCGTCATGCCGGAGGACGATCACGGGCAGATGTATGTGCTGCCGGTTTCCTCCAGCGCCACGGCGGATTTCGCCGCAATAACTGCGCTGGCTTCCACAGTGTACCGTAAGTACGACGGAGTTTTCGCCGACTGGCTGATGAAGTGCTCCCTTGCCGCCTACGACTGGCTGGAGAGGAATCCCCAGTTCGTCGGATTTTCGAATCCCGATGGGTGCGGCACCGGAGTTTACGGTGAGCATTCCGACATTGATAACCGGTTCTGGGCAGCGGCAGAGCTGTTCTCAGCCACCGGGGAGGAGCGCTACTACACGAAGCTGCTCGCACTTATCCAGACGGATTTCCCACGGACTGCCCTGGGATTTGCTTCTGTGGGCGGATTCGGCGCGGTGTCGCTCCTGCTGAGCGGAAGAGCAGGCGGTTCCATGCTGAACCTGCTCCACAAGGATTTCATCTCCCGGGCGGAAACCCTCGCGGCTGTCTGCGACAGGAGCGGCTGGGGAGTATCCCTCACTCCGGAAGATTTCCACTGGGGGAGCAACATGCAGGTGCTCACAAACGGCATGATATTTCTCATCGCGGACTGGCTGGAGGGGAATTCCGTCATTGGCAGACCCAGATTCCGCAAGTACGCGAAAATGCAGCTGGATTACCTGCTCGGCGTGAATGCCACGGGATACAGCTTTGTCACCGGCGTGGGGAGTTTCTGCGTGAACTACCCCCATCACCGCCAGGCGTTCGCGGATAAAATCGAGGAGTGCTTCCCCGGACTGGTGAGCGGCGGTCCGGACAGCCACAGGGACGACAAGTTCGCAGAGGAGCTGATACCAGAGGGAACTCCGCCGATGAAGTGCTACTCAGATAACATGGAGTGCTATTCCCTCAACGAGGTTACCATCTACTGGAACTCTCCGGCAGTGTTCCTGCTGGCAGGGCTTTCGGAATAAACAAATGTATAATTGGGAGAAAATAATGACAAAGAAATCAAATAAAAGACCTCCCGTCAGAAGCGGGAAAAAATCCGGTCTGTCAAAAAAGGCGATAATGCTGATTGCTATGTCCGTGGGACTGGTGCTGGTAATCGCTGCGCTGATCGTTCTGCTGAACGTGTGGAAGAGCAAGCCAGAGAATCAGCCCACGCCCTCCGAGCCGACTGTTGAAGCCACAGTGGAGGAATCAGCGGAGCCTACCGCAGAGCCGGAACCTGAGTTCACCGACGTGGATTTCGGGTCGGCGGATTACAGCAAGGACTTCTTCTCCAAGGACCTGTTCATCGGCGACAGTATTGCGGTCGGACTTTCCGACTACGCCAAGCTTGACCCGTCGAACGTTGCTGCAAGCGTTAGCCTGACGCCCTACAAGGCGCATGCCGAGGCCATCACCCTTGGCGACGGAAGCAGCGGAACTGCGCTTTCCTATGCGGAGAAAATGCAGCCGCAGCGCATATTCCTCATGCTGGGGTTCAATGGGCTTTCTTCCCCGAACGCTATGCAGGGAAGCTTCCGCGACCTTATGGTCAAGCTTGAGGAGGTCTGCCCGGATTCCGTGATATACTGCTGTTCCATCACTCCGCTGACGGCTGACAGCAGCGCGGCGGCGAGCGCAGGATTCGGCAACGACAACGTTCGCTCTTTCAACGAGTACCTTAAGACCCTCAGCAGCGAACTTGGCGTGATCTATCTGGATCTAAACACGCACATGAGCGATGATTCCGGATGCCTGAAGCAGGAATATAACGAAGTTGACGGAATGCACCTCACCAGTGCGACATACGAATATATCCTCAGCTATATCCAGCGGTACATCACCGAGGCTCCCGAGGCGGAGGCTTCCTCCAAGGCAGCAGGGACTTTCACTCCGGCTGTGACAACCGCTCCCGAGGATACTTCCGTGCCGGAGGAAACCACCTCCTCCGAGCCGGAGCAGTCCGAACCCGAGAGCACTGGACTTTCCGAAAGCTACGACCAGGAATTCTTCGCGAACGACCTGTTCATCGGCGACAGTATCACCACCGGACTTTCGCTGTACGGCGCGCTTTCCCCGAAGAATGTTGCCGCAGCAGTCGGGTACACTCCCTACAAGGCTTATAACACCGAGATCACCCTGGGAGATGGGAGCACTGGCACTGCGTTTGATTACGCAGTGAAAATGCAGCCCAAGCGTATCTTTATCATGCTAGGTTCGAACGGAATCACCACTGCTTCCGCCATGGAGGACAGCTACCGCACGCTGCTGGACAAACTCGCAAAGAAGTGCCCGGACAGCACTGTTTACGTCCTGGCGGTAACTCCGGTCACAGACGACAGCACTTCCGCTTCCTATGCCGGAATCACAAATAAAATGATCACTGATTTCAACAAGTTCATCAAATCTCTTGCTGATGAAAAGGGACTGACATATATTGATATGTATTCGCTTCTTTCAGATGATAATGGTTACTTCCTGCATGAATATGCAGAAAGCGACGGACTTCACTTCAAGGGCGCGACATACAAGGTAATGCTCTCTTACATTGAGAGCCTGATTTAAGAAAGGACGACAAAAAATGAAAAAGACACTCACAGCCGCTGCACTTCTCGCAGCATTACTCATGGCAGGCTGCTCCGGAAACGGAACCTCCGGCTCCGGCGACAGCTCTTCTGCAACTTCTTCCGACAGCTCCGCTGCTGCTACTGCTGAAAGCACTGCCACAGCCAAGGAAAAAGCTGAAAAGCTCCTTGCAGATGTAGAGTTCGCAGGGGAGATGGTGGAGGTCACCGACGAGAACATGGAGCTCCGCCTGGGATTCACCGCCGACGGACTTACTGATTACGTCGCATACACCTGCGGCTCCGGCGCATTCCCGGACGAGTTCGGTGTATTCGTTGCTGGAAGCCAGACTAAGGCAAACGAGGTAAAGACTGCGCTTGAATCTCGTATTGAAACCCAGAAGTCAACCTATCAGGACTACACTCCCGAGGAGATGTATAAGTTTGATGACTGCTTCGTAAAGTTAAACGGCACGACTGTTTACTACGCTATCACCGCAGACAACACAAAGGCTGAGGAGATACTCAAGTAAATACTTCATACAATAAAAAAGAGGGGCGGTTCAAAAAAACGCCCCTCTTTTTTATGTCCGTTATCCGTTCACATTATAGATCTCTCTTGCGATGTCCACGGTTTCCTTTGCGTCCCTTGCGTAGTAGTCCGCGCCGATCTTCTCCGCATATTCCGGCGTGAGTACCGCGCCGCCGACAACTACCTTGCAGTTGACGTTATTCTCGCGCAGCAGCTTTATTGTGTTCTCCATGCTCTTGAGCGTGGTAGTCATCAGCGCGGAAAGTCCCACCAAGCGGACGTCGTATTTTATCGCTGCGTCCACAACGGTCTGGTAGTCCACGTCCTTGCCGAGGTCGATTACGTCAAAGCCGTAGTTCTCAAGCAGGGTCTTTACGATATTCTTTCCGATGTCGTGGATATCTCCCTTGACGGTGCAGAGAACGACTTTTCCGGCGGAAACTCCGCTGCCGCCTCGTTCGGAGATCGCTTTCTTCACCACGTCGAACGCCGCCTGCGCTGCACCGGCTGACTGTATCAGCTGCGGCAGGAATATCGTGCCCTTCTCGAATTTCGCGCCCACGGAATCCAGCGCCGGAATCAGCTTGCCGTTGATGAGTTCCATCGGGTCGGTGCCGGAGCCGAGCAGCTTCTCCGCCGCCGCCGCGGATTCCGCTTTCAGACCAGCTGCAACCGCGTCGGAGATATCCATGTCGGCTGTCACAGCTGCGGCGGCTGGCTTCTTCACTTCCGCGCCGTAGTTCTCGATGAACTCCACGCCGTGGCGGTCGTATCCGCTCAGCAGCCGGAATGCACGGACGGCTCCGGTCATTCCCGCGATATTCGGGTTCATTATCGGGAGGGTAAGTCCGCACTGCATTGCCAGGGAAATGAAGGTGGTGTTTACAAGTTCGCGGTTCGGCAGTCCGAAAGAAATGTTGGATACGCCGAGGACGGTTTTCAGTCCCAGCTTTTCGGTCACCATGCGGAGGGCTTTCAGCGTTTCCTTAACGCCGTCCTGCTCGGCGGAGGCGGTCAGCGTCAGGCAGTCGATATACACGTCCTGCTTCGGAATGCCGTATTCCATCGCGCGGTTAAGTATCCTCTCGGCGATAGCGAAGCGCTCCTCGGCGGTCTTTGGGATTCCGTTTTCGTCCAGGGTCAGTCCTACCACGGCGGCGCCGTATTTCTTTACCAGGGGCAGCACCGTGCGAAGCTTCTCCTCCTCGCCGTTGACGGAGTTCACGATCGGCTTTCCCGGCACGATACGCAGAGCCGCTTCAAGCACAGGGAGTTCAGTGGTGTCTATCTGGAGCGGAGCGTCCGTCACGGACTGTATCGCATTCACTGCGGAGATCATCATTTCCTTTTCGTCGATATCCGGAAGTCCCACATTGACGTCCAGTATCTCCGCACCTGCTCCGGTCTGCTCCAGCGCCTGTCGCATGATGTAGTCCAGGTCGTGCTTCTTGAGAGCCTCCTTGAACAGCTTCTTTCCGGTGGGATTGATACGCTCGCCGATTATTCTCACGGTGTCCACGGTGACGACGGTGGAGGCGCTGCATACCGCCGCCGGGATTTCCGGGGTGGGCATTACGCAGGTCTTTTCCTTGACGCGCTTTGCGACCTCGCGGATATAGTCCGGCGTTGTGCCGCAGCAGCCGCCGAGTACTTTTACACCCTTATCGGCGATGTGCTCCATTATTTCGGCGTATTCCTCCGGACCCATGTTGTAAAGATTCGTTGCCGGATCGGGAAGTCCCGCATTCGGGCGGATAAGAACGGGAACGCTGCTCCATTTCAGTATTTCGTCAACGATAGGGAGAGCGTCTTTCGGACCAAGGGAGCAGTTCATTCCCAGAACATCGGCGCCGAGTCCGCTGAGGGTCAGCGCCATTGCCGCAGCGCTGCACCCGGTGAACGTGCGCATGTTCTGCTCAAATGACATCGTGCAGATCACCGGGAGGTCGGTGTTCTCCCTGGCGGCGAGGAGGGCGGTTTTTATTTCCATGAGATCGGTCATTGTTTCGATCGCGATGAAGTCTGCGTCCTTTCCGGCAACCATGACTTCCCGGAACATGTCGTAAGCCTCGTCCACAGGCATATCTCCGGTCGGGCGCAGCATTCTTCCCAGGGAGCCTATGTCAAGTCCCACCAGGACGTTGGTGCCCTCGGCGGCTTCCCGGGCAATCTTGATTCCCTGCTGAACGATCTGCTCAACGGTGTATTTGCTGTTCTGGAGTTTGTGACGGTTTGCGCCGAAAGTGTTCGCGTAGATTCCCTGGGCGCCGGCGTCGATGTAAGCCTTGTGTATCGAGCGGATAAGATCCGGTTCGGTAAAATTCAACTCCTCGGGGAGTCCGCCCAGTTTCAGCCCATGCTGTTGTAATACGGAGCCCATAGCGCCGTCAAGCAGGATATGTCCGTCAGTCTTAAGAAGTTCTCTGAATGTCATAGTTGATGTCTCCGTTCCGTTATCTTATCTCTTTTAGTAGTGTATCCAGCTGCTCCAGCGCTGCGCTGTCCGGCACCTCGCCGCCGTATCTGACCCGGTCGTATTGCTTCACCATTACCTCAATCCTGGAATTCGTGATACGTTCCCCGAAAGCCATTCCGCCCTTGTCGCAGTGTATCGTGGTTGTATCCGTGGGCAGCTGTGGGAATGCACTCCTGCCCAGCCGCATGAGGAACAGCTCGTACCCCTCGCGGTATTTCAGCACCGGGTCGGTTTCCCGGCGATACCTTTTCAACAGTTCGCGCTCTGTCCGGGCGGAAGTCCGGGAGCTCTGCCGCATGTCGGTGCTTGCGCTGAATTCGTCCACGAAAGGGGAGGACTTAACGTCGTTATTCACCCGGAACAGCGGCGCGAAAATCTCCTTGATGAACGCCCATATCTGCCTCCGGAATTTCACCGCCAGCAGGACAAGCCCTATCACCAGGACGTATATCAGCAGCTGTGCGAACTGGTTGCTGTTCTGGAAGTAGTCCATCTGTCCGGCGGTGTTTTCGTCCATACCGCCGTCCGCCGGGTCGTTGACCTCGCTGTCGCGCAGAAGCGAAAGTATCCATCCGATGAACAGCCGGAACAGCGCCGCGATCCCGGAAGCAAGCGGTCCGGCGAACAGACACAGTCCGACTATCAGGGCGCCGGTGCCGCCGATAAGAAGCGCGTTGTAGCTGCGCACTCCCTCCGGAAGCACGGCGTGCCCTCCGGCGCGCTGCCGGGTCTGGACGTCGATGTTGGTCTGGTTCGTGAGTACCGCTGCGGTTATCATCATTACGCCGAATGAAACGCACAGCTGCGTCATTCCGGCGGAGATGATCCCGGTATCATGGGTAAATCCTATAAGCAGTGCGGAAAGCACCGCCGCAACAAAGAAAACCGCGAACCAGCCCCGGGTGAAGATTTCGCTGTAATCCTTGCCGACAGCGAGATAACCGGCAAAATACGCCGCTATCGCTCCTGGCAGATAATACATGAACAGCCCGGAATGCGCGCCGAGAATACCTCCGGCAATGCAGAAAACCGCCGTGGGGACTATCACCCCCACCCGGGAAACGAACATCACGAACGGCTTGACTTTCCTTGAGAAGCCGCCTCTGTTCGCCCAGCAGGAAAGCAGTCTGCCGCAAAGGTAAAACGCCGCGAATCCGCCGTACATGGCGAAGTAGTGCCACCAGCACGGCTCGGCGAATCCGACGCATTCCGCCGTCACAATGAACGGAAACAGCGCCAGGAACTGCCCGAAAACCGCCAGCGCGGTCAGAATTGGTTTGTACATGATCTACCTCAGCATTTTCTTCTTTATGTGCCGTACTTCGCAGAAATCCACATCGTCTATTTCAGTGCTCATCACGGAAACGCAGACGCCGTTTTCCGACAGGCTGCGCAGCAGATCGCCGCACTTTTCGTCCAGAAAGCTGCTGATAAATACCACGTCTGTGTAATCCCGGAGGTTTAGCCCGGAAATGAAGTCGTCGATGTGCTCGCCGCAGTCGCCGGGGAGTTCCGCCAGGGTACGCAGGCAGTCCATTTTATGGGTGTAACCCTCTCCGGGCACCGGGACGACGGGCTGTGCGGAATTCACTGTCAGCGCACATTCCGTGTGCGTTTCGGCGCAGTATTCCAGCATGTATGCCGCGCCCTTTATCATCGCCTCCAGCATTGGCAGGCTCATCTGCTGCCGCTCCCCGTGGAAGCTCCGCTGGATATTCAGCAGGATCAGCACCCGGCGCTCGGTGGTGAATTCATTGCAGTATACCATCAGCGAGCCGCAGCGCGCGCTCTGCGCCCAATGGATACGGTTCATCGGCTCGCGCCCGGTGTATTCCCTCGCACCGCTGATCACGAACGGGTCAGGCAGCACAAAGCGCCGCACCGGAATATCCCCGATGAACGCGTCGCCGGACATTTCACCCGGCTCCAGATCCGCCGGCGTGGGGAGTATCCTCAGCTGCTGTCCCAGCTTTATCACCCGGGCGGAGCGCACCAGTCCGAACAGGTCGCTCACGGTGACAGACACGTCGTCTATGGTGAACATTCCGCGCTTCTCCGCCTTTATGCGCCAGGTGCGGCGGCATTTCTGGCGGCTGCGCAGGGTGAATATTCCCGAGATCAGACCCTTCTGTGTGTCGTCCAGGGCGTTGGAATCCCGGCTGCCGCGGAACGTCAGCCACCGGGAGCAGCTTATTTCCGTGCGTACCCATGGCAGTGGCAGCAGCTTTGCGTTGTCTATCTCCTCAATAAGCTCCAGTTCCTCGCCCTCGTAGGCTTCCAGGATAACTCCGGAGCCTGCGGCTATCTCTCCGGAATCCCGGCGCTTCAGCGTTATGGAGTAATCCAGGCGCTTCAGCCCCCGGCGGTCGTAGAGGAAGTACTGCCCGATAATCACTGCGGCAAGAATCGCCGCCATAACCAGCAGTTCCATCTCAGCCTTCCGTCGGTACGGGCACGCTGTCCAGGACCTGCCGAAGAATATCCTCCGCGGAGCCTGCACCTCCGCCGCGGCAGATAAGGCGGTGCTTTATGACGTAGGGAGCCGCCTCAATAACGTCCTGCGGCATGGCGTAGTCACGTCCGGAAACCGCCGCCAGGGCGCACGCCATTCTTCCCAGCGCCGCCGCACCTCTTGTGGAGAGTCCCAGTTTCACGCCGCCGTGCCTGCGTGTAGCCGCCGCAATATCCGCAATGTAGCCGCAGACCGCTTCTCCGGGGACTAGGCGGCTGATTTCCTCCCGGGCGGAGATGATGTCCTGCGCCTTGCAGACTGCCTCCAGCTGCCGTGAGGATTTTCCTCCGATGACTGCTACCTCGTCCGCGCGGTCGGGATAACCCAGCGCCAGCCGAATCATGAAGCGGTCGAGCTGCGCTTCCGGCAGTGGGTATGTTCCCTGTATCTCCACGGGATTCTGGGTTGCTATTACGAAGAACGGCTGTTCCATCTGATAGGTGTCGCCGTCGATGGTCGCCTGCCGCTCTTCCATGCACTCCAGCAGCGCGGACTGAGTCCTTGGGGTGGCGCGGTTTATTTCATCTGCCAGCAGGATATTCGTGAACACAGGACCCTTTCGAAGCTGGAATTCCTGTGATTTCATGTTAAAGTAGTTGATGCCCGTGATATCCGACGGGAGCAGGTCAGGAGTGAACTGTATACGCCGGAAATCCGCGCTTACGGACTGCGCCAGCGATCTTGAGAGCAGAGTTTTTCCGGTGCCCGGGACGTCCTCCAGCAGGACGTGCCCTCCGGCGAGCATTGCCGCCGTGATGAGCCGGAGTTCACGCTTCTTACCCTTTACCGCAAGGGAAATGTTTTCAATGAGCTTTTCTGATAATTCACTGACCATCTGTCTGTCCTTTCATTGTTTCGGGAAAATCGTCCGTATGCGGCAGACGGCGTATCGTCACAAGTGCGATAATACCGATTATTATTGCGCATACCGTCCAGATTATCGGCTCTGATACTATTACGCCCATGTAATCCAGCCATGGGATCATGAATGCGACCGTGCATATTTTCCACACAAGCTTGATACAGCTTGCCACTATGGGAATAATGCTGTGCCCAAGCCCCTGCAGCGTGCTGCGGAGTTCCAGAAGCGCCGCCAGGAAGAAATAGAACGGCACATTCACTTTAAGATACAGCACCGCAGTATCCGCGACCTCCGGGGCGCAGTCCGGCAGTATTATTCCGACCATGGCTCTGCCGCAGGTGTAGACGAGCAGCACGTTCAGGGCGGCGCAGATCATTCCGATAAGCAGTCCGGCGCGCACACCACTGCCGATTCGAGAATACTTTCCGGCGCCGCGGTTCTGGCTTGCGTAAGTCACCAGGGTCGCGCTGAGTGAAGAAAAAGGCATGATGGTGAACCCGAAGAGCTTGCGTGCGGCGGTGTGGGCGGCGATTATGTCCTCGCCGAAGCCGTTTATTCCGTTCTGTAGGACTATCGAGCCGATGTCCACGATGGAATACATCAGAGCCATGCCGCAGCCGGCGCTGAGAAGCTCCGCCGTGGAGGAAGCCGTGAATCTGAAGTCACCGGGCTTCACGATGAGGAAGGGACGCTTCTTTATTAGGTAGATCAGGCAGACCACTGCGGAAACCAGCTGTGCGATCACCGTGGCAAGCGCGGCTCCGGCAACTCCCATCGGGAATACGATCACCATCAGCACGTCAAGTCCGATGTTGAGTATTGTGGAGATGACCAGGATAACCAGCGGGATCACGCTGTCGCCTACTGCACGGAGTATTGCGGACTCCAGATTGTAGAACAGCGTTGCTGCAAGCCCCAGATCAACAATGAAGAGGTATGTACGCGCCTCGTCGAATATCCCGGCAGGGGTGTCCAGCGCATGCAGGAGCGGATCAATGAAAAAAGCAATCCCGAGGATTATCAGCGCCGCAGCTATACCGGAAAAGGTGATGGTGCGCGCAATGGTACGGCGCATTTCTGCATGATCTCCGGCACCGAAGTTCTTTGCGATGAGTATTGCGAATCCGGTGACGAGTCCGTTTATGATATTGAACATCAGCGACACAACCGCCGACGTGGAGCCGATCGCCGCCAGAGAATTCTGACCAAGCTGCTGACCCACGATTATAGTATCTGTCAGCGTGTACGCCTGCTGGAATGCAAGTCCCAGCAGCACCGGGAGCGCGAAGCCTATTATCAGCCTGACAGGGCTGCCTTTTGTTAAGTCTTTCATGTCTTTTGTTCCTTATTTCTTTTGTTCTATTCTCTATTTGTGTGAAATGCTGTGCCTTCCTGTCATTCCTCTGTTATCTCATAACAGAGATTCTCATAGTGCAGCGTCATTCCGATGTCGGTGCCCTCCGGCAGCAGAAATAGTGCGATGAAAATTTCGTCGCCGCTTGCAAGGTCGGTGAGCGTGGCGTATTCGCCCTCTATCTTTGTCACTTTGTAGTCATGTGGTTCCATTTTTTCCTCCATTTTGCCGCTTGTGTGCAGCAATCTCATTATAATGTATATTGTATCACACAATGCGGTAAAATTCAAGGCATATCCGAATATTTTGGCGGTTCGCCTGCGCTTTCCAATTATCGGTTTTTGCGCTTTATCCGTGTCTTGAGTTCTGATCAGTAAGTACATTGCGGTGCAGCCAGACCACGTCGCTTGAATATGTCACTTGATTTTACAACGATTTGACACGCACACGCTTTTGGATTTAATAAATCTGCTGTATAATATACATGTACCGAGAAACGGAACGACAAACGATTAAAAAGGAGAACAACAATGACCAGAGCAAAGAAGATCATCGCCTCCGTATGTGCGGCGGCAGCGCTCATCACAACAGGGGCAGGCACGCTTGCGGTATCCGCAGCGAACAGCGCCAAGGCTACCGTTACTTCCGGGGCACAGAAGTACACCGGGACCATGCCGAAGTACATATTCATGTTTATCGGCGACGGAATGAGCTTCCCCCAGACCCAGATCACTTCCGATTATTACAGTGCCCTTGCAGATACCAACAACAACGATATCCTTGAGGCAAACAGACGCCTGAACTTCATGAAGTTCCCGGTAGTAGGTTCTGCCAACACCTATGACAGCTCCTCCTTCTGCCCGGATTCCGCGTCCACCGCGACCTCTCTTTCCACCGGCCACAAGACCTACAGCGGCACCATCAACATGGACGAATCCATGACGACAGAGTACGAAACCATCGCCGAGAAGCTCAAGTCCCAGATGGGCTACAAGATAGGCGTTGTGTCCACCGTAAACCTCAACCATGCAACTCCTGCTGCATATTATGCGCACCAGGCAAGCAGAAATAATTACTACGAGATCGGCGTTGAGATGGTGGAAAGCGATTTTGACTACTTCGCTGGCGGCGCGCTGAAGAAGCCCACCGGCAACAACAAGGACCAGACCAGTGTATACGACCTAGCAGAGGAAGCAGGCTACAATGTAATAACCACTTACGCCGAGGCGGAAAAGCTCACCGCAAAGGACGGCAAGTCCATTCTCATTGCCGAAACTCTCGCGGACAGCGACGCGATGTCCTACAGCAACGACCGCAAGAAGGGCGAGTGGAGCCTTGCGGACTACGTTGACAAGGGCATAGAGATGCTCGACAACGACAACGGGTTCTTCATGATGGTAGAGGGCGGAAAGATCGACTGGGCATGCCATGCTAACGATGCAAAGTCCACCATCGCCGATACTCTGGCGCTCTCCAAGGGCGTTGACAAGGCTCTGGAGTTCTACAAGCAGCACCCGGACGAAACACTCATTATCGTGACCGGCGACCACGAAACCGGCGGACTTACTATCGGTTACGCAGGTACTGACTACGACACCTACCTCACCAATCTCAAGAACCAGAAGCTCTCCTACGCGAAGTTCGACAGCGACTATGTATCAAAGTACAAGGAGAATAAGACTTCCTTCACTGCAGTGCTCAAGGACGTAAAGCGTCTGTTCGGACTCATGACCGCAGACGACAAGGACGCTGAGAAGAATCCGAACCTCGTGCTCACCGACTACGAGTACAACAAGCTCAAGGCGGCATACGACAAGACCATGAGCGGCGAAAAGGTGGAGAGCCAGGAAGAGTACCTGCTCTACGGAAGCTATGAGCCGCTGACCGTAACCATTACCCACCTGCTGAACAACAAGAGCGGCGTGAACTTCGCTTCCTATGCGCACACCGGACTTCCGGTGGCTGTATACGCGAAGGGCGCAGGAGCAACCCTCTTCAACGGCTACTATGACAATACCAAGATCTACGACAAACTCGCAGCACTCACCGGCGTAAAGTAAACTTCACGAAATCCTCCCGGCTCCGTTTCTGCCATGTGCGGAAGCGGAGCTTTTTCGGGTACAGAAAGGCACTTATGAACAGACTGAGAACATTCTTCACTCCGGAGAGGATACGCTATTATTCTCCCGTGATAGTTACACTTGTTGCAATAATCGCCCTTATATTCATTCCCACAGGATTTGAGAACAAGCTGATATACCAGGGAACTGAGCGCGTTCCGGCGAAGGTGCTTGCAGTGGATAACAGCATGATAATCGACACCGGGCTGGTGCGCTCCGGCGACCAGAACTGCGATATCGAGTTCCTTGAGGGACAGTTTGCCGGGCAGGAATACACAGCAGTTAACATGCTCACTGGCTCTCTGGAAATAGACAAGATATTCCAGCCCGGCGACACGGCGTATGTCCGTATCAGCCACCGGGACGGCGAGATACTTTCGGTTTCCATGACCGACCACTACCGGCTTCCCTGGGAGATAGTGCTGGTGGCGATATTCATTGCGGTGCTGATATTCTTCGCAGGGCAGACGGGACTGCGCGCGGTGCTGTCGTTTATTCTGACGATACTGCTTATCTGGAAGGTAGTCGTGCCGCTGTACCTGAACAGCATTTCCCCGATACTTTCCGGCATTGTGATAATTTCGGTGCTGTCCGTGGTCATAGTTTCGCTGGTGTATGGATTCGACCGCCGGGCGCTTTCCTCCTCGCTGGGCATAATCATCGGACTTGCTTTCACGGCGGTCCTGGGCGCGGTATTCACCCGGCTGATGAATATTCACGGCGCGATAATGACAGGCTCTGAAAGCCTGCTGTACAGCGGATATCAGGACCTGAACCTCACTGAAATATTCATGGCGGCGATATTTATCGGCTCCTCCGGTGCGATGATGGACCTGGCGGTGGACATCACCTCTGCGGTCGACGAGGTAATACACAAGAAGCCGGATATCAAGCCCTGGGAGGCGGTTAAATCCGGACTTACGGTAGGCCGCGCCGCGATGGGCACGATAACCACGACGCTGCTGCTGGCGTATTCCGGCAGCTGCATAGCGCAGCTCATGGTATTCATGGCGCAGGGGACTCCACTGGACTGCATACTGAACTACAAGTACATCGCCGCGGAGATAATCCACACGGTAGCCGGAAGCTTCGGCATAGTCGCGGTCGCTCCCGTAACGGCAGTCGCCGCCGGACTCCTGCTCACAGGAAAGCGCCGGGATAATGCCTGAACCGACAGTGAAGCATGTGTCACAGAATAGCTGTAGGGGCGCATATTCCGTGCGCCCTTATGTGCTGCTGAATACAAAAAATGCGGCAATACACCGCACTTTGCCTTGTTTTATGTTCATTCCACGGTACGCGTTCAGCCTTGCTGATTTTTTGGGGATTCATACATCTTGGCGTCAGGCTCCTGGAATCCGGAGCGTTTGAGGGTTATTTGAGATATATCCTTTTGTGGATAAGCTGCTTTATGTCCTCAAATTCCGAGTCGGATATCGGTTTGTTTGTCATGAGCATAAGCGGTATTGAAGCGGATTTTCCATAGAATTCCGGCTGAAAATACTCCCCGGGATTGAGAATCAGCCCGATGCGCTGATAGAAGGCAATTCGGCGTTTTTCCATGTCGCCATCGGGCGGCTCGACTTCAAGCACCACCAGGGAATCCGCCGCAGAGTCCAGAAAGCACCGCAGCATATCGGAGCCGGTCCCTCTGCCGCGGAGGGAGGGTTCCATGGCGAAGTGCTCGACGAAAATCGTTGCGGCGTCCTCCATGTCGTAGTAGTTCAGGAATCCTGCCGGAACGCCCTGCGGCTCGTAGCACATGCAGCGGAATTCCGGGCGTTTGTACTCGGAGTAGTGGAATGCCTCGCTGCCGCGCTCCGTGGCAGGGAACGAGTATTCCATAATGCTGTACAGCTGCGAGAATTTCTTCCTCGGCATTGGGTCGGTGTGGGAATAGAATTTTATGTAGTCCATATGTCGCTCTCCTTTATTGCTGATTACTATTGTACCACAAATTCCGCGGATATGCAAGCGATGAATAATATACAAGCCGGTAGGAATACAGTATACGACAGGAGGGGATCATATGCTTACATTACTTGAGTTTGCGTTACAGAATCTTCTGTTCATCGGGCTGCACCTGGATTCCAGGAGTTCGTTTCCGAAGCAACTGAGCAAAGCCGAGGAGCAGGAGTGTATACAGAAGATAGCCGCCGGCGATGCCCAGGCGCGGAATACTCTCATAGAGCATAATCTGCGCCTGGTGGCGTATATCGTCAACAAGAACTACCCGGAGTACGTCCGCGGAGGACAGCAGGATGTGGACGATCTTATTTCCATCGGCACGATTGGACTTATCCGCGCTGCTGAAACTTTTGACTACAATAAGGGAAGCCATTTTTCTACTTATGCTTCAAGGTGCATAGATAATGCAATTACCCACCAACGGAAACACATCCGGGAATTCCAATAAAGGCACATCTCCGTCGTCAGCAACTCCATGGCAGGCACAAAGCCTGGCCATGGAGCCGCTTCCTAGGATCTGCACCTTTCTTGAAATTCCGGAAAGATTCATATTCGCTCCGCAGTCATCATGCTGCGGAGTTTTTTCTTTCCCATAGTTGTCGAAGCGCCGGAGAAAAGTATTGTCAGCCTGCTGTGCGCCTGAGAAAAATATGTGCATTCTCTCCGTCCCATTCAATACGGTCGATTATCTTCCGCATGAAATCTCGCTTATCCACAACGGAGAGTTCCGCGAAACGTTCCCGGAATTCACCGAGGGATCTCACCAGCATATCAACGTGTTCGGAACGCTTGTCGTCCTGTTCGCTGATGTAGCTTAGCTTTGCGAGTTCGTTCTCGGTGTTCTTGATTTCCGAATCCAGGCGTTCGACTTCATTTTTCGTGTATTCAAACAGCGTGGAAGTCGGTTCGTTCATTGCGAGGGTTTTCATGAGATTTGCTATCATGCGTTTCTTTTCGGAAAGCTGCTTTGTGAGTTCCTCGGTCTGTTCACGGTTTCCACCGGCCTTTTTTTCGATTTGCCGGAGGATAGAATCAAGCTGTTTTCCCACATTTGAACTAGGCTTGTTGAAATTCATTATCTCATCGCAGAGAAGCTTGTCAAGTACATTTCCGTTGACGTTGCACATCTGGCAGTTCTTTAAACGGGAACGTTCCTTTAATTCGCACATATAGTAGAAAGTCTGTGAACCGTCAGCTTCACGGCGTGCGTTGCTGTTTATCCGGGGACGCATTATGGAACCGCAGTTGGCACAGCGTACAAGCCCGGAAAATACCGAAACCTGATTTCTGACAGGACGGTAGAAACTCTTTCCGGCGTTGCCGCTGATTATTTCCTGCGCTTTTATCCACTCTTCCGAGGGGATTATCGGTTTGTGCTTTCCGAGGGAGATTATCCATTCCTCCGGGGGAAGTCGAAGCTGTTTCTTTCCATTCTGTTCAGTTCTGTGGAATGGCATAAGACCGTGCTTTCCGTCTGCTTTTTCACGTTCAAAGCAGACGTCGCTGCCAAGCTTTGTGAAGTAGTCGAACGCGGCTTCGTCCGCAGTGCAGTACACCGGATTTGTGAGAATATCCCGGACCGTTCTCATGCGGAATTCGCTGCCCTCGCGGGTCTTTATGTTGTTCTGAATACACCATGTTGCGACCTTTGTAAGCGACTGAAATTCAAGGAACTTAGCGTAAATCGTGCGTACTCTGCTCATCTCATCGTCAACTACGGACAGTTTGTAAGCGGAGCGGCTTTTGCCCTCGGCGTCCGTAACAGCGGTCTTTTCTCCGACAAATCCCAGGGGAGTTACTCCACCCAGCCAGCGGCCGGTCCGTGCCAGAAGCACCAGATTATCACGCACACGTTCAGCGATGGTTTCACGTTCAAGCTGAGCGAAAACGGCGGCAATATTCATCATAGCCCTGCCCATTGGAGTGGAGGTGTCGAACTGTTCCTTTATGCATATAAACGCGGTATTCATGCCGTTCAGTTCTTCGATGAGCGTTGCGAAATCTCCGACATTCCTGCTGATACGGTCAAGCCGATAGACCACGATATAGTCGAATGGCTGTTTCCGTGCGCTCTGCATCATCATCCGGAACTGCGGACGGTCAAGGTTTTTCGCAGAGAATCCCTCGTCCTCGTACACCAGAATATCGCTGTCCTTTGCATCAGGGATATTCCGCTGAATGTACTCCCGGCAGAGTACTACCTGGTTTTCGATACTCTCGCCCTTGCCGGTGAATTTCGATTTTCGGGAATATATTGCAATCTTCATGAGCGGCTCCTTTCTTTGGTTCTACTTACTATTATAGTGTGCGAAAACTCCTGTGTCAAGATTTTTCGCAGAAGGGAAATGGAAATCTCCTGCGTTTTTTGCGCAGGAGATTTTTGTGGTGTTCGTTACATCATTTGCTTTGGATCGTCTATTTTCACCTTTATGAATTTGCCGATATAGTCTTCGCCTGAGAAAATCGTGTCCTTGTTTTCGCTGCATACCAGGGCGGTTCCTACACCCAGACTGTCTATTTCCTTTATTATCTCATTACTCTTGTTTGATTTGGGCAGTATCCTTCTCAGTGAGTCAATGTCAGATGTCCTGAATATTATCTTCGTTCTGCACTGACCGATTATCGAAGATACTTTTGTACCGTTTTCCGATGACATGAACTGCGTTGCTATGAATCCGGCAACATTTTTGCTTCTGAGTTCAGCGAGCACCTTACTTATACCTGAACCGGTGCCGATCGGGTAGTTGCGGGCTTCGTCAATCATTACCGTGCAGGCTGTCTGAACTGCCGGACGCGAGTGCTTATACTTGCAGAAGCTCAAGAGTATGCTGTCAACGATCGGAGCGAGTGTGTCAGGAGTGATAAGCTCATTGTAGTCAACGTCTATTATCAGCGCTCTGCCGGGATTCAGCATGGAGTTCCAGTCGAGCGGCTTCTTCCTGCATATACCGCTGTCTGCCAGATTTTCGAGGATACTGATAAAATCTCTATCCAATTTTTTGCTTTCCATACAGTCAGTTATGTAACTGTCAAGGTTTTTATAGTGGTTGTTACGGGTGAGGTATGACAAATTGCTTCTGAATCTTTTTTTCTGTTCGGTACTCAGCCCGGTCTGAAGACACTCAGCCATGGCAAATACAGCTTCCGGGGAGATTTCCGAATAAGGAACATATCCGTTGTCACCGCCAATTTTGATGTGCAGGAATTGTTCCCCGGTAAGGTCGCTGTAATCTTGCTTTGAGTCTATCACAACGCATTCCATATTTGAATCTACTGACTTACGTATCATGGATTTCATGAGGGTAGTCTTTCCATATCCTGAGTCTCCGAGTATCAGACAATGCTGATTTGCGTTTCTCTGAAGATCACTGAATGTGTAGTAGACCGGATTTGAACCGTATGGGCTTTTGCATTCCCCAAGTCTGAACGACGCGTCGGGGTATTTATCACTTGTCTGGAGTCCGATGCTGAAATCCCCGAAAACCTCGTCCTGATTAATAACGTAGAGGTTATGGTATTCCCCGGCAATTTCAGTGTTCTTCTGATAACCTTTCTGATTGCAGGAGAGCATATTGCGGTCATGGAGTTCCTTTTTCAGCATATCCGGCTGGCATCCGCTTTCACGTGCAAGTCTGGAGAACAGTGTGCTGCTCATGGCAATATATTTTTCATCTGTGTAGAGAGTGTTTTCATCAAAGGAATCAGACCGCAGCCTGTCTTTTCGCAAATCAGTATTGATAAGGGTACTGATAAAACTTCTGACGATATCTTCCGTGTCATCTGAATGAGTGTCAATAGAACTAAGGTATTTCAGGTAGTTCTCATCTTGCAGTACATCTATGTCCTCAATATAATCAAGAATGTAATAAATGGAGGAAAATTGCATTCTGGTGTTTCCCTTTGAAAAAGACATATTCTTTTTCAGAATTCGATTCTGCGTAAATGAGTATATGATTTCAGGCTGACTGACCAGATAAGAATGCCACCTGATGACTACTGCGCTTTCGCTTCTGAATAATCCAGGCTCGGTGGTTATTATTATCGGCAGTGAGGTCGCCACTGCTGCGTTCATGTCATGATGCTGCAGAAAATCGTTCGCTTTTTGAACTACGTTACCTGTCATGCTGTTCTTGTCAACGATGACAGGTATGAACCTGTCAGTTTCAGCTGTATAGTAGTCGCTGACTTTCATACGCTTATTGGTCTGATTGTTAGCAGGGCAGAAGAACGATGAAAGTTCCGTATATGCTTTGTTCACGTCGTCAGTCCAGAAAACGATCAGCGGCAGAGTGATCTGATAGCATTTAAGCAGGGTAATGAACGAGCTGATCTGAAGCAGGTTTATCATCATCCATTTGTAGTACTTTTCATCATTGCGTGGATATTCCGGTATTCCGCTTGCACGGATAATGTCAGAGGTTTCAGTGGTGTCGCGCAGTATCTGATCCTCGTCAATATGGACAATCCTGCCGGATTCATCAAGATTAAACCCTTTCCAGATATAATTCTTCGGCACTGAACTGGATATGGTCAGAATGTACTCGCACAGTTCCTTACGGCATTCTTTCTTCAGTACAAGACCTGCTTCGGCAAATCTGGTAAGTACTAAGCTGCTCTGACTTTGCAGGTCAGACACTGGTATAGTAATAAGGTCAGAATTATTTACGAGAATCTCAATTTCATTTTCACTGTTTGCATGATTCAGAAGTCTGGTGACTCTAAATACACCATTTCCAACGACAGATTTTCTGGTTTTGCTGTTCTGATTCTGGTAATTGTTGATTTTGGGGTATAGATTATTATAAGGGTCGATGAATAGCTGCTGCTTATATATGGTGTTCATAGAGCGGCTGTCGGTTATGAGCAGGGTCTTATTATTGAATAAGTCAACAAAAAGAACTTTTGAACTGGTTGTATCAGTTGTCTGTCCAATCGTCTGTTCTGATGTTGCTCTGAATGGAGGAGGATAATTCGGCTGAAACCCTGGCTGAACATTTTGGACAGGGCTGACAACACCTGGCTTCGTACTGACTTGTTGTGGTGGCTGAACACCGTTTGAAACGGGAGCTTGTGGAGAGGTCTGATTGCTGCTTTCGCTTTCAGAATCGCAGATAATAAACGGAAAAATTCTTCCTTCGTTTTCATTAGGATTTTTATCAGACATGGTGTAGCCCTCCATATTGACTGCTATTTAGTGTGGATTGAATCAACGCTATATCACATGAAATATTATACATCCTTTGAACTTTATTGTCAATCGTATTATTCGATTTTAGCAAGTTGGCAGCCTGTTAGCTAATTTAGGTAACCGCAAAAATGAAACTCTGTTTGCGAAAACAATCATACTGCATTTTCCGGCTTGACTTGCTTTAAGCAATAAATGGAAATAAAGCATATAAAAAGAAACTTAAAAATGCAATTTTTCGAGAAAGCAAAAATAAAACCATAGTTTATGAGCAGAAAAGGGTGCTTCTCATTTTTTTCAGTGAAAATTTGCATTTGGAACACCAGTGTGATGCGGAGCTAAGCTAGGTGTGATCTTCGACTCTTGCACTGTATATCAATCCATCTTGCAAATTTCTGAATTTCGTTACTCTATATGCGAATAGAGTTGTATGTGCAAAATATTAGGGCTTGCAATTGAATTGCGGGCAGTTGTGACACGAATATCATATCGTATATAGGCTTGGCACGATTTGGTAAAATAAAATTATTGTCATTACATGGAAGTAAATCTGAATAAAGGAGATGCTTCTATGGGTAGAAGAATACAGAAGATAAATGTCGTTATTCATGAGCCGGAGGATACTCAGGTTCGCAAGAATGTACAGCAGGCAGTTGATGATCTCTATATTAAGATGATCGTTGATAAGCTCAGCTCCAGTGGGCTTACATATGACGAGCAGAAAGAAGTTCTGAAAAGACTTATACCAAAAGGCTGACTTAAATTGGCTTTTAGGTATAGAGCACGCTGGGTGTCTATAACTGGACACCCGGCTGCCTATGCTTCAATGGATACAAATGTAATAAAGCATATTTGTAGTAACATATTATAGCTCAAAGGAGATGAGCTTATGCGCAGAAAGATGAAACAAATTAATGTTGTGATACACCAGCCTGACGATGAAATCTCTCTTGAGGCGATACAGCGGGTCACTGATGATATGTACGCACATATGATAGAGGATACTCTCAGCAAGTCAGGACTCACACCCGGGGAGGCAGAATATGTTGTAAAGGAAGTTATCGCTGCTCTTTCGATTTAGTACATAGAAGTCCAGAGACTTCACCCCACGTCATCAATTTTGATAGTGGGGTTTCTTTTTTCTTTGAGCGGCTGGATTTGTATTATTTTATAATACAATATAACAATGGAATAAGGATACCTGTAACACAATTTCGGTATCCTGCTAAGGAAATCTATACCATAGATTTCCTGTACCATATAATATAGCAAGAGAGGAAATGAATATGAGTAAGACAACAACCATAAGTTTGAGATTGAGTCCAGCAGAGCTTGAAATCATCGAAAACAAGGCTAGGCAAGCAGGTATGAACCGTAACGCATTTATCGTGTCATCAATGGTGAACGGTCAGAAGCAGATAGGACCTGAATTCATGTGTAGGCTCAGGTATCTTCAATCAATGCTCAACAGTGATGAAGGCGCAATTACAGATGAAATTAGACAGAGTATGAATGAAAGGATAAACGAAATATGCAGAACATTGTTAAAGTAATTGAAAACAGTTATGACAACCCGTATGCGTTACACGGGCTGCTAAAATACATTTTTACCGATAAATCTTCAGAAGACGGAAGAATGTGTAGATTCTGCGGAAGTTATTGTACTAATATTTATAGTGCAGAGGATGAAATGATGGCAGTAAAGAATTACTTCTTAAAGAATGACGGCAGAGGTGCTCGGCATTTTGTTGTCAGCCTGGGTAGCAGCTCACTGTTCTTTCCTGCGGAAGCAAACACACTTGCGCAAAAGGTATGCTGCTATTATGGAAAAGAATACCAGATAGTCTACGCTGTTCATGAGAATACTAAGAATCTTCATATTCACTTTGTTATGAATACGGTTAGCTACATTGATGGACATAAATTCAGCGAAAGCCCTTATGAATTTCAACAATTCAAAAACTATGTACAGTCGCTAATCAATGAGAAGGAAAGGGAAGTGAGAAAAATGGAGATTAGGTTTGGTATTTTTTGATGATGTAATATTATGATGTAAGATAATTAGAGTAATTCTCATCTGTGAATAGAACGACTTGGCAATAATTATGAAAATAGGTATGCTATATAATTATCAGAGCAAGGCCGTGCTATAACTGCATTAGTAATTCTGCATAAACTTTGCTTGTTATTTTTGTTCGCATGCACGATGTGTGTATCGCCTTTAAGAAGCAAGGCTTTATTATTAGTAAGGCTATTTATAGAATTTGTGTTGACATTTGGAAACTTAGTGGAACGTGATGCAGTAATAAGGTTGACATATTATTGATTGTGGTGTATAATAAAATATATACAATTGAATAATTGATTCAAAATCGAGATTTTGGAGATTTCATATATTATGCTTATAAAGAAACATGGCTCTTTTTACCTAAGAAATGGCTGGCCTACCAAATGTATCAATGCTGTATCACATGAACCGTATATTTTTTCACCCAGTGCAGAACATGAAGCTGTTGATGAATTGGGTGTTGGTCGTGTTATGGTCAAGGCAATGAGATATTGGATGAACGTCTTAGGTTTATCCAGTGAAACTCATAACGCAAGAGGTGTAAATACCCAATTGACAGATTTAGCGCAGCTAATAGTTGAAAATGACATCTATTGTCAGAAGATTGGAACCTTATGGGTGCTTCACAGAAACCTTGCGACAAATATCGACAATGCAACAGCCTGGTACTGGGGATTTAACGAGTATAATGAGCCAAAGTTCTCGAAGGAATCTTTTTCTGACGGATTTGAAGCATTTCTGATGTCACATGGCTGTTCTTATGCCAGAAAAGCGGTCGAGCAGGAGTTTGACTGTTTCAAAAATACATATCTGAGCAATAAAGAGTTTGATATCTCCAGAATACTTGATGAGGATACAGTAGCGTTTTTTGCCCCATTACAACTAATAAAACTTTCTGGGAAAAACGAGTACGAGAAGAATCCTACGCATTATTCCGCCATACCAGTTGAGGTACTGCTATACTGCATTATAATGGATAACTCTAAACTTCTGGAAGATAATAATCAGCTTTCGTTTGACACTATCCGCTACAGCACAAATCAAGTAGGCTGCTATTTCAATCTAAGCGATTCCTCGCTTATGATGCTTTTGCAGATAGCCGAAAATCGTGGTTATATTAAACTGTTCAACAATTTTGGCAGCAGGTACATTGAATTATTAGACAGAGATGCTTTAGGATACTTGCGCAAGTATTATGAACAGTAAAGGAGTACCCTAAATTATGTATGATAAATTAGTGCTGATACAGGAGCAGTTCAACTATTCTGCCAATGTTCAGCTTGATATGGATAACAGCGAAAAGCTGCTTCACTATATACCGAATGACACATCAGTTAAGCTGCTGAAAGACTATTTTGTTGATATTGTAAAAGACTCTCCTGATAGCCATTCGCACATGATCTATGGCTCCTACGGAACCGGAAAATCTCATTTTCTGACTGTGCTTAGCATGCTTTTAAGCAAACAGTTTGTGAACGACATTGCATTCAAGACTTTCATAGACCGACTCAGGACAAAGGATCGTCTTCTTATGAATGACATAAAGTCCTTTGAAAAAGACAATCGCAAGAAGCCTTTTCTTGTAGTTCCGATAGTGTTTGACTTCCCTGATTTCAACAGGTGTCTATTTTTCTCTTTGCAGAAAGTCCTTCTTAAGCAAGGAATAAATATTGTTTTTAAGACATTCTACCATCAGGCAGTTGATGTCATGAAAAATTGGATGAACAATCCGTCCTCTGCTGATAGACTTGCAAGTGCTTGTGCCAACAACAGGACAACGGCTGATAAGCTGTTAGAATCTCTGAATAGAATGGACACAAAAGCAGAAAAGAAATTCCTTAAAGTCTTTTCTGAAGTGACTTATGGCGTTAAGTTTGTTTGCGAGGTAGCAAGTATTGTTGATGTCATTGACCAGGTCAATGAAGTGACTCAGAATAGGTATGCCGGCATTGTTTTCATTTTCGATGAATTCGGCAGATACATGGAAGACAACCTAAAAAGCATAAAGGTTAGCCAGATACAGCAGTTATCCGAATACTGCGATCATGGTGATGGGAACAATCATATCATTCTGGTATCTCATAAGGAGATTTCTCAGTACACCAAAGAACACGGGCAGAAGTTAGCTGAAGAATGGAAAAAAGTAGAGAGAAGATTCAGACCGTTCACAATGAACTCTGAAAAGGATCAGTCGCTGTTCTTTGCTGAGAATGTACTTTATAAAAAAGCTGATGTATGGAATCAATTTAGCAGGCGCTTCAGCAAAGAGCTTGAAAACGTCTATACACAGGCTATGGAATTTAATGCTTATAATGTGAAAATCGACAAGGAGAACAATCCATACGCGGCTTGTTTCCCTTTACACCCGATTTCTCTTTTTGCATTGGATAAGCTGTCAAAAAAAGTGGCACAGAATGAGAGAACTTTCTTTACCTTCTTGTCTAGCAAGGAAGCAAACACATTATACAGCTTTTTGACAACTACCCCACTTGAGGAGTTTCATATCGTTGGCTTAGACTATATCTACGATTACTTTGAGTCTAGTATTAAATCAATGCAGAGCGACTCTTCGTATGAGTGGTTTAGAAAGCTTCAGATAGCCGTCAATAAACTCCCTCAGGGAACCGCCGCCGATTCCTTTGAGGTCAAGATACTAAAGGCGATAGCTGTTGTTGGAATTGTCGGCACTGCAAATGTGCTTCCTGCGACCCGTGAGGTTTTCCACTGCGCTATTGACGGTGATAATGTTGAAATAGACAAGGCTGTTTCAACCCTTATCGAACGCAGACTTATTAAGTTCTCAGGTATCACAGGAACATTTGATTTCTACAATTCCAGTACGATTAACATTGATGAACTTATTGACGAAAACCTCAATGCGGCAAACGATGAGGCAATAGTTAAGGTGTTGAACGATGATTTTGTTGATTTCGTGGTTTATCCCTATGATTACAACGATGAATACAAAATCACCCGTGTTTTTGCTCCTGTGTTCTATTCTGCGGCTTTGCCCGAGATAATGCTTACATCAAGACTAAACAGGCTTGAATGCGATGGAACGCTTGTCATGACGCTTGCAAACGATGAGCACATGAATAATATTGCAGAACTTTCTGCAAATATGAACAGAACTATTTTCTATGTAAACACAAACACATCAGAGCTTATAGAGGCTGTTCGCAGATATATTGCGCTTAAGTATATTGATACGGTAAAGAGCAAGTACACCGCAAAAGACCCTGCTTTTGAGCAGGAATTGGATTATTGTCTTAATGAACAGTCCGCTCTTGTTAAAAAGCACATAGAATCGTGGAAGAATTCTGCCGACAATACTACCGTTATTGCAGGCGGACAAATTCATGAATCAGGTTCAATGTCCGATATAAGCGATATAGCCAGCGAGCTTATGAGAAACGTATACCCTGATACGCTTATCGTCAACAACGAACTTGTAAACAAAAATACGCTTACCGGTACAATGACTTCTTCAAGGAGAAATGCGGTTGAGGCAATCTTGAGTGGTAAAGATAAACAAGCTTATTTCGGGTTAGCCGACCTGTCACCGGATTATATTTTTGTGCGTTCTGTACTGGCGAAAAATGACCTTTACCATGACAACGACATTCATTACATAAATGCACGGCGTGATAATGAACATCCTCAGGATAAAATAAATGATGTGTTTTCCCGGTTCTGCAATACCGCGAGAGAAGCTTCGGTTGGATTTGATGAACTTGTCAATGTCTTGACTGAGCCACCTTACGGTTTAAGAAAGGGATACTTGCCTTTACTTATTGCATATATGCTCGTTGGCTATAAGACCGAGATGGTGATAAACTCTCATGACGTTGGGCAGGAAATCACCGCAGACCTTTTTGATAAAATAGTAGCACGCCCTGCTGACTACACATTTTCTATTGAGCATTTGACTGATGAACAAAAGCTTTTTGCAAACAACATCGAGAAGTTGTTCAATGGGTATTTAGATAGGACAACCTATTCAAAGAGCAGAATGAAAGCACTGTATGATGCGGCGTTCAAGCATTATAAGTCTGTCAGCAAGTTTGCACGCACCACGGAAATGTTTGTTTCTGAGCCGACTATGCGTTATCGAAAGCTGATGGAAAAGAACAACACAAACTACTCAAGGTTTGTGCTGAGAGATCTGAAGTCGCTGACCGGAGATTACGAATCTGCGATAGAAATGCTCCGGACAACTGTTAATGAGCTTAACACAGCAATAGACAGGCTTAAGGAAAAGATAAACTCTACCATTGCGGGTGCTGTTGGCGCTCCCGAAAATGAATTGATACCATACCTGCGCAAATTATATATGTCCGAATGGGAGAAAAAGCGCAAGAAGTCTTTCGATTTCAGCACAAACGCATTCTTGGACATAGTTGCGCAGGTCAATGACGATACTAACTCGGACGATTTCATCAGAGAGGTCACAAAGCGGGTTAGCGGACTGGAATACAGCTTCTGGAGCGACAGCCATGTAGATGATTTTATGATGGCTATACATAAAATCGTGGATACTATAAACAGCTACGATCCTAATGTCGCACGATCCGAAACGGAAACTATGGTGACTATTGCCAATCAAAACGGCAGTAAATCCGTATTGTTTGATAATTCAGAAATGGACAATTTTGCGATAACGGCTAAGAATAAAATGGCGGCGGTCTTTGATAATTTTGGATTGTCGCTATCCCACGATAATAAGGTTCAGATAGTCCTAAGCTTGTTAAACGATCTTATGGAAGGAAAATAAACTATGGCAAAGCTGATTTACTGGTGCACAAAATGCGCTATACCGTTAATTGAACAGAGTGTATGCCCGATTTGCGGCAGCACCGGTAAACAGATTGCCACCAACGGCGTTTGCAATCCGGTTTTTACTCAGGAAAAACGGCTCATGTCTTGTATTCTTGACGAAGATATCGAAAACGCAAATGTTTGGTATTTAGGCGGCGGCAGGTATCTAGTCGATGGGAAAAAGGTAAGACTTCCGTTCGTTGAGTATTACAAATCAAAAAAGCACCTCGAAGTTGCAGGAAAACTGCGCAGTGATATATCGAATGCTTCTGATATTTACAATCTGGATAAATACTTACAAGCAAATCAAAGCCACCTGAACGACCTAATTTATGACGCTGACGAGTACATTCGTTCGACTATCGCCGAGTGCAATGCGGAGCCGGGTCATAAATATATTCCAACAGTTTCATTCTCCGGAGGAAAGGATTCTACCGTAGTAAGCCAGCTTGTCAGAGATTCTCTGCAAACAGGCAAAGTTATTCATTTCTTTGGAGATACTACGCTTGAGTTCCCTGCAACGCATGAATACGTTGAAAAAACGTTCAGAGGTGAAAATTCGTATACTCCTGTTATACCCAGCGAAACTGACAATGATTTCTTTAAGCTGTGCAAGGTCTTTGGACCTCCGAGCCGATATGAGCGCTGGTGCTGTACGATTTTTAAGACCAGCAATCTAAATAACGAGTACTATTCGCTCGACGGAAACAGCTTGACTTTTCTTGGCATAAGAAGAAGCGAATCCAAGGAGCGTGCAAAGTACGAGCAGACACAGCACACCTCAAAGATAGGCTCTCAGGTCAATGCCATGCCGATAATTGACTGGGACGACTGCGATGTATGGCTGTATATTCTGTACAAAGGCATTAGCTTTAACAATGCGTACAAATGGGGATACAAGCGTGTGGGCTGCTGGTGCTGTCCTAACAACTCCGAATGGTCAATGATGCTTACGGAAATATACTATCCCGAGTTATCTCTAAAGTGGAGAAACATGGTCTATGATTTTGCAGTCAAGACCAACAAGGACGACATAGACGACTATATCGACAACTGCCGTTGGAAGAGCAGACGAGGAGCAAGCGGCCTTGAAGCGAGAAATGTAGAAATAGCTGACACACCGTGTAATCTTTCAGACCGTGCAAGGAACATTATAATCAAGCGACCGATAAACCGTGATGTCATTGAGTTCTTTAAGCCTTTTGGAACCCTCGATATATTTGATAAAGAGGACGCGACCTATATAACCGTGACCGAAAGCCAAATTAACAACTATGACGGAAGCGTAAAGTATCCTGCAAAAAAGGTCTGCGAGCTTGTTATAAAATTTGGTACGCCTGTCCTTAAAGTCCTTCCTGTCAAGGGAATCGACATACAAACGCTCATCAACCGCTTAAAATGCCAAATGCGAAAGTATCAGTACTGCATAAGGTGCACTGCCTGCGATTCTGTCTGCCCCTACGGAGCGATAAGCACTATTGGCGGCAGCGGACGCTATGTAGTTGATGAAACCAAGTGCAAGAAGAATATGAATGAATGCTTTAAGTGCATAGCAAAATTCTACAACGGCTGTATCACCTGTCAGGTACTTTCCGGAAAGAAAGAAACTCAGGCTGACGAGAACGTTGAATTATAAAAAGAGGTTTTTCTATTGATTTACTTCGACAATGCGGCTACCTCGCGCACAAAGCCCGAGGTAGTGTACGATGCTTTTAATCACTATATCAGGGATATTGCTGTAAGCCCCGGAAGAGGCAGCTATTCTCTTGGTATCACGGCTTCCCGAATGCTGTATCAAAGCAGGAAAGCTGTTTCGGATTTCTTTGGTTCCTTATCTCCGGAGAATGTTGTGTTCACCAAAAATTCTACGGAAGCTATCAATCTATATTTAAATGGGTGTCTAGAAAAAGGAGACCATGTGCTTATTTCCTGCTATGAGCATAATGCGGTGTTAAGACCTATCCACAGCTTAAAGCAGGCGGGTATTATTGACTACACGATTCTGCCAGAGTATACCCTGTATGACGACGATTGCGATTTAAAGAAATTTGTTAAACCTAATACAAAACTTGCCGCAATAACACTTGCAAGCAACCTAACCGGACAGATTGTGTTTTCCTCGGCACTGGCTGAGAAATTTAAGGCACTTGGGCTGACCGTTTTCGTGGACGCTTCTCAGGGTGCAGGGAAAAAGCTGATTGATATGCGGCGTGATTGCATTGATGTGCTTGCGTTCACCGGTCACAAAGACTTGCTGGGACTGCCCGGAGTCGGCGGACTATGCTCGGTCAACGACCTCAGAATAACCCCGCTTATACAGGGCGGCACCGGAATATACGGCGACAGCTATGTTAATCCGGAGGCATTTCCTGAGGCATATGAGGCAGGAACGCTGAATATGCCGGCAATATGGGCTTTGAAAAATGCAATTGAATACATTAATAAGCATATCTCTGAAATGAACAAGACAGAAAGCGGCCTTACGCAGTACTTGGTGAAGTCTATGACAGCCTTGCCTAATGTTATTGTGTACAACGCTGACAAACCACGGGTGTCTACTCTTGCATTCAATGTTAAGGGTAAAAGTTCAAGTGATGTAGTTGCGCTGCTCGACAAGAATGGAATATGCGTAAGAGGAGGAATACACTGCGCTATACTCGCTCATGAAACTCTTGGCACGGTAAAATCAGGGGCAGTCCGCGTCAGCATGAATTCTTATAATACCAAAGATGAGATAGACGCTTTTATAAAAGTCATTGGGGGAATAAAATAATGCACTATGTGTTTTACAAAACCTGCGATGTATTTTCTGCCGAGGAAAAGCTTCAAGCGGGAAAAATAGCAACAGAGATAGTACCGACTCCTGTGCAGGACAAAGCGTACTGCGGGGTCTGTGTTTCAATAAGCGATAATGATTGCAATGCTGCGGAATCAATACTTGAAGGATACGAATATAAGAAAGTCTGACCGAGGTGTGATATGAGCTTTGCTGATATTGAAATCAAAAAGTCATACAAGACTAATTCAAGCAACATAGTACAGGATTTTTACCTGCCCGTGCTTTCAGAGGCAGTTTTATACAAACGTGCCGTTGGTTTTTTCACCTCCGGGGCGCTTATCGAGCTGTCCAAAGGCATTTCGGGTTTGATAAAAAAAGACGGAAAAATGCGTTTCATAGTGTCACCTAAGCTGACCGAGGAGGACATCGAGGCAATACAGAAAGGCTACGATGACAGAGAAATTGTGACAAAGGCTTTAGATAGGGAGTTCATTGAGCCGCAGGACAGCTCTGATAAAGAGAGGCTGGGCTGGCTGGCTTACCTTATCTCAAACTGCTTCTTGGAAATAAAGGTCGCATTTACACTTGACTACGGCAGCGGAATGTATCATGAAAAGAAAGGCATAGTATATGACAGCGATGGCAACCGTATTGCCTTTATCGGCTCAATGAATGAAACAGCCAACGCTTTTTATAACAACTATGAGTCCATAGCGGTCTTCAATTCTCTTGACCATAATGATATAGAAAGAATACAGGACTTCGATAATGATTTTGACAGCCTGTGGGAAAGCCACGAGAAAAACATTAAGGTCATTGAGTTCCCGAAAGTCATAAAAGACCGATTGCAGGCATACAAAGCACCTGATAGCGAATACATGGCAGACAGACTGGCTGCCCTTGACGAAGAAGAGATTCAGCAATATAATTCCTGCGCCAGCGTTCCAAAAGGAATACCATGTATCCCGCCCGATGTTAAGCTGCATGATTATCAAATAGACGCTATAAATTCTTGGGCGGAAAGAGACTATCGCGGCATTTTCGATATGGCTACCGGTACAGGTAAAACCTATACAGGTCTGGGGGCTGTTACAGCGCTGTATCAGCATACCGAAAGACTTGCAATCATAATCGTTGCGCCTTATCAGCACCTTGTTGACCAGTGGGTCGAGGATATTGAGAAATTCAATATGAGACCTATAATCGGTCATTCCGCCTCTGTCCAAAAGGATTGGAAACGCAGACTGGCTGATGATATTATCGACTTTAACATCGGTGTCATTCCTACGTTTTGCTTTGTGACTACAAATGCAACGTTCTCATCTGATTTCGTTCAGAATCAAATCCACTCGCTTGGCAAGGACACCTTGTTAGTCGTAGACGAAGCGCACAACTTTGGTGCATATAACCTTAGCCGGAAACTGAACGAGAATATACAGTACAGATTAGCGCTGTCGGCTACTCTGGAGCGCCACGGCGATGAGGAAGGAACTCAGGCGCTCTATGATTACTTCGGCGAAAAGTGCATTGAATACGATTTGCAGCGGGCAATCAAGGAAGATAAGCTCACGCCGTATTACTATTACCCCTGCGTAGTCCACCTCACGGAAGAGGAATTAAAGCGGTATCGTGAGTTATCGGCAAAGCTGAAAAAGCAGTGCCATGTTGACAGCTCAGGCAAGGTTTCAATGTCCGAGCAAGGCAAGAAAATCGCTATTGAACGTGCAAGGCTTATAGCAGGCGCAGAAAATAAGGTTTATTTGCTGAAAAAGATAATCAGCGAGAAATATCTGAAGGATACGCATATGCTTATTTATTGCGGCGCTGCCCGGAATTATAATCCCAGTTTGGATTCTTCCGAAACTGATGAGGAGGGAGAACGCCAGATAGTATCGGTTTCCAAAATGCTCGGTAACGAGCTTGGCATGAAAGTCACCCATTTTACCTCGGCAGAATCGGCGCAGGAGCGCAGACGAATCAAGACACAATTTGCAAATGCAGACCCGTATCAAGCTATCGTTGCGATAAAGTGTTTGGACGAGGGCGTGAATATCCCCAGCATAAAAACGGCATTTATCCTTGCAAGCAGCACAAATCCAAAAGAATATATCCAAAGGCGCGGTCGAGTATTAAGAAAATATAAGGGCAAAAAGTTCGCTGTGATATATGACTTTGTTACATTGCCTACGGCAATTGATGATGTACAATACGGCAGCGACGGCTCAAATTTTGACTTATCGTTGGTTAAGCGCGAGATGGTGCGAATGAAGAAATTCGGCGAGATCAGCTTGAATCCCGCAGACACGGACAAGTTGATTTCGGAATTATCAGACGCTTATGGTATGGACATTATAGATCTTGACGAAGGAGTGTACGATTATGAATGAACAGGAACAGGCTCTGAATAAGAAGAAACTCAACCTTATCAAAGTCAGGCTTTTGCAAATCGAGCGAGAGAACATCGTTCGCAGCAAGACAGATAAGGAGATCGCTGACGAGATAAGAAAGTATATTGAAAAGGTGGTGGCTAGCAAATGACGATACATAAGCTTACACTTGTCAACTTTAGACAGTTCATCGGCGAGCAGACCGTTTATTTTTCAACGGATAAGGAGAGAAATGTAACCGTATTTGTAGGCGACAACACATCAGGTAAAACCACGTTTATAAACGCTTTTCAGTGGATACTGTATGATAACACCGCATTTACGGATAAGATACTGCTTAACAAAAACGTGGCAAACGGAATGTCTGTCGGCGAGAGGCAGAGCGTCTGCGGAACACTGGTCATTGAGCATGATGGCATGACTTATGAGATTTCAAGAAAAACCGACTACGTTTGCTCTTCTGCTAAATATACTGATGCAAGCGGTCAGGAGCAGGACGCAGTAGTAAAGTTCGACAAGAGCGGCAAGACTATCTCATACTTGCAGAGTGATGGACAGACTAAGACTAAAATTGAATCACAGTTTGAAGAAAATATTGAAAGAATTCTGCCTAAGGACCTTTCGGAGTATTTCTTCTTCGGCGGTGAGAAAATAGGCGCTATCGCAAGCAAAACAAGTATTAAAAAGTCTGTCACCGGATTGATGGGCTTAAATGTTCTGGATAATGCTATGAAGCATTTAAAACTCGTCAGAAAAGCATTTGACAGCAAGCTTGATTATTCCGGAGATTCCAAGGCACTGGACTACCAGAGCAGAATTACAGGCGCTGAAGCCGAGATAAAAGCTTGTGAGGAACGAATAAAAGAGATAAACGACCAGGTTAGCTTTTATACTACCGAAAGGGATAAATATACCGCACAGCTGAAAGCTTACGAGGAAACCGCAAAGCTGCAAAAAGAGCGTGAAACTCTCATTAAAATAATCGAGGGATTAAAGTCGGAACTTGCCCAGTCAAAAGCTAAAGTTGTGAAGACATTCAGCAACGGCGGATTTGCGTTCTTCAGCAGAAGCCTGTTAAATGAAGCACTGACCGTTCTGCAAAACACAAGTGATGATACAGAGTGCGTTCCCGGAATGGAGGGCGACGCAATAGATTACCTGTTAAAGCGCGGAAAATGTATATGCGGCACTGCAATTTCCCCCGGGTCACTGGCTGAGCAGCTCCTTAAACAGGAGAAGAAAAAGCTGCCTCCGGAATCTATCGGCACAGTTGTTAAGCGTTATAAGGACGACGCACGGGAGTTCCTAAATACCTCTGAGCAGTATTGGCAGCAGGTCGATGACGCGTTCATAGCGTATCGAAAAGTGCGCAGGGAGCTTGAATTCCGTGAGGAAGAACTCAATAACATTTCCAAGCAGCTTATGGGAGCTAAGGATTCGTCAGCAATTGAACGCAAACGTGCTGATGCTGTCAGAAAGATCCGTGAACTGGAATTGGATAGGGACAAGCAAAATAATGCAATCGGCGCAGCTAAGCAGACAATTAAAAACAGCGAAGCATCTATGAGCCGTCATCTTGCACAGAATGCCAACAATGCTAAATATCAGGAACTGCTTAAGTACACGGATTCGATCTACACTTGGATAGAGGAAACCTACAAGAAGCGTGAAGTAATCGTAAAGACTCAGCTTGAGGACAAGGTCAACGAAAACTTCAGCCGTATGTATCACGGTACCAGAAACATAATGATAGACGACAGTTATCGTGTAAAGTATTACGATGTAACTACTGAAGAATCCGAAGGCTTAAAGGCGGTAAAGAGCTTCGCGTTCGTATGTGGTCTGGTTGACCTTGCAAAGCAGGTCATTTCTTCCGGCGATTCCGACGATGATGAAGCAGACAAGGAATTTAAGCCGATGTATTTCCCACTTGTAATGGACGCTCCGTTCTCCAATATGGATACTTCGCACATACGAAATGTATCAGATATTCTTCCTCAGTCGGCTAACCAGGTCATCATAGCCGTAATGAAGAAGGACTGGGAGCCTGCAGCGGATATAATGTCCAAGTATGTTGGAATGTCATATTCTATCCAGAAGAACAGAGATACGAATGGCAAGGAAATTGATACCATGTCTTCTTTTGTAAAGGACGGTGAGTAAGTATGTTTGACAGCGATATGTCTATAACGGGCAAGTATGCGACTTATTGGAAGGCTCTTTGCAAGACACCCGGAAATGCGGTCGAAACATCAACAAACTTTAAGATATTCGACAGCTATATCAGTGCATACATGGTTGCCCCCATATTGGGACTCATGAATCATAAAAAGGGCGTTATAACTGACGCTGATAAGGAAATCAAGGATAGCGCAGGCATGATGGCTGAGGTTCAGATCAAATATCAGAAGCGCATAAAGTACATATATCAGCTTATTATCCTTACCGACGATACACTTAACATATCTGATCAGGAAAGGGTCATGTGGGCGTTCAATCCATCGGAAGATGACGTTAAAAGAGGAATGAAACTTTATACCGACTACTTCTTCGGAGGATTGGATATCCTTTATGAGAGATTTGTAAAGGGCTGTACGACAGACGATGATTTCCTGACTATGATCCATCAGTTCGTTAAGGAAACGGATGATGAGTATAAAATGACAGAAGCAGATATTGATTTGGAAAAAATGCTGAAATAAAATCAAATCTGTTTCAATTAACACCCACTTTCTTTGGCGTAATATGCTATAATAAAATAAGGGGGGATTACTATGTTGTTTTTCGATAGCATAAGCGAAATACTTGATGATATTATTCAATCAAAAATGGATATATCAGCTTGTAGATCCCTCCTTGATTCTTTGCTTCCTTATGGGTATCATTCGTCTGATACAGGCTGTTATGATTTAAGGAAAGAAATTATCATAAACAGTGACGCAAACTATCACATTACGGCTTATGATCTTCCGTACATTGACGCTTGCGAGAAACTGGTGAAGTTTTTTTCAAACGATTCGGATGCGTATCCGGTTTTGTTTGCAATGGTAGAAAGCGCTGAAAACAGGCTGGATTATTATGCTTGCTCGCTTATTAAGATTTTCTCCTGCGCTTATGAAAATCCCGCTTTGGTGATTTTTGTATCAGATGAGCGTGTCGCTTTTGGAACTGTGCGCTCCGAAGCACAGATAGAGGATAATTTTTGTCTAAGCGACTGGTTTTTGCCTTCTGATTTCGATACAAAAATATCTTTTGTTGAGGACGCATATGCGCTGAGCGAGGTCGCCGGCTGGATAAAGGAGAATTCTCAGCTTGAGAAAAGCAAACGTGGTTATAAGAGGAAGGAAATCAAAGCCGATAAATTGAAATCTTGGAATTATAACTGCTATGATTTTAATTTAGATTATATCTATGCTATGTATGAAATTGAGGAAATCACAGGGGTTTCAACTTTGCGGCAGAGGAACGAGTATTATATGTCATACGATGAGAATAACAGAGACAACCGCCCAGATGTGACTGATGAAGCTGAATGTGGCTCAACGGAATATACATTTGATGATATTGCGTCTGAAATCTCGTATGTTGGAAATACAACACATTTTGACGAACTGGACGAGTATTCTGATGATTTGGAAAGTTCGGAAATAAACGGGACTACTATGGCTGAATCTGATTATTCTGACGACTTTGACCTGCTCAACTATGATGAAGACATTCCGGAAGATGTCCTGAACGACCCTGAGAAACTGCTAAAATACTTAAGCAGCAATAAGAGCGGCTTCGTTTCAAAGGACGAAAGGAATTCGTCCCAAAGCGTGAAGGATGTTGAAGCGCAGCAAATAACACTTGACAGCATGGAAGAAAATGAGCCGGTTAATATACAGGAGAGTAAACCTGTATATTACGATATTGGCATTCCTCAACCTGCCGGCATTGCCACAGTTGATAAAAAACCGCACATTGATGTTAGTAATGTTGAACCCATTGATTGCAGTTGGATTGAAGAACCTTCGGTTATAGATACGCATAAAACCGATTCTTCTGATGAGTTGTCGGGCGAAAAGCCTCTTGCCGATGTCGTTCAAGATCTTGAAACTCTTGTTGGAGATTTGTTTGAAGGCGCGTCTTTAGCTAATGAAGTTTCGGTGGAAGAAACCACTGAAAATGATGTGTCAGAAGAAAAACCGCTTTCCGATGTTGTTCAGGATCTTGAAACTGCCATCAATGGCTTGTTTGATGATGAGCAAGAAGCTGAACCTGTGGTCAACTATGATGACAATAGAGAAACCTCTATTGGAGAAGCACATGAGCCTGAAACACTTGCAAGCGATATGCCCGAAGAAGATCCAGTTGTTAGCGAAATGAAGGAATCTGAAACCTCTGCAAGCGATGTGTCTGAAGAACCAGTTGTTGGTGAAGTGCAGGAGTGCGAAGAACTAGGAAATGATAGTTCCGAAGAAGAACCGGCTGTTGACGATGTGCAAGAGCTTGAAACAATCCCAGGTAATATCACTGAGAAAGAATCAGAAACTGACGAAACACTGGAACACGAAGCACTTACAGTTGATGGAACCGAAGAACTTGCGACCGTCAAAGAACAAGAACCGGAAATACTTGAGGGAGATGTGTCCGGGGAATCCTCAATTGCCGATGAAATTCAGAATTCTGAAACTGCTGATAACATTATAACCAAGAAAAAAATTTCCCCCGACATTTCCGGCATGATTTCTCATTTCGAATTGATTTCTATGGTGAATGTTCACTCTGAAACGGTGTTCAGATATATTCGTGACAAAAAGATAATTCCCGATAGGGTAATTAAAAGAGGCTCACGTTCAGTTTATTACTTTACACCTGAGAATGTTAAAGAACTCATCAGCAAATGCGATTGGCATATTATTTCTGAATCCAATAAGAGAAGGGTATTCCTTCAAATGATTGACAGAATGACGATGAGTTTTTCATACAAGCCTGTGTTTATAAAAGCATTCTTTGCCACTGCTAAAAATGGGAAATCTTCTATGTCAAAGATTGTTGCGTATTTCCGCGATTTTTATGAGGCAAGGCGCAAATCAGGCCTTTTTGTCGAGAAACCCAGCAGCATTTTTGCACGTTCCGGATATACGGATAAAGATGTTAAAAAACTGATTCTGGTTTACCCATATAAGAGATTTGCCGAGATGCAGATTTTCACATATTCTAAGTTATTCGGAACTGTTTCTATGGATCCCAATGTGTGGAGTTCGTTACATTCTTCTGAAATTGACGAAATGTGCCAAATGTGCGATGAGCATATTGATACGTATTATTCAAGATTTAAATAACAAAATCCGCAGCCACTCACCGGCTGCGGATTTCTATTATTCCTCGGCTGCGAGCTTCACCGCACCACCGACTATAATCTGAACGACCTTTCGTCAAATGGTAATGTCAAGTATTATTCGCAAATTTCTCTATAGGCAACACCGCACAAATCCCACAAATTAGGAATTAAGCACGATTAGTAAACAAACCGGTTGCAGAGAAAAACAAAAAATGGAATAATAAAAGTATGAATAAGCAGATAAGTTTATCGAACCTGGAGGACGAACTGTCTCAGGTACGAACAAAGAAAAAAGAATTTCTGGAGCAGTAGAGCGAATGAGGCTGAATGCCGAACCGTGTAAATGCCAATAATACCCACAGAAAGTGAGGTATTGCACATGAAAAGAACACACGGATTAGACGAGCGAGAGATGGAACTGGTGAAGCTGCTGATGGCAGACTGCCAGACAACCGGAGACATTCAGGCAAAGCTGAAAAAGCTGTTTGCCGGGACGATAGAGCAGATGCTCGAAGCTGAAATGGACGAACATCTTGGCTACGAGAAGAACTCCGTAGCCGGGAACAACTCCGGAAACAGCCGGAATGGTTATGGGAAAAAGACGATAATCAGCGACTATGGCGAGTGCGAAATCGCAGTGCCGCGCGACAGAAACGGCGATTTCGAGCCTAAAGTCATCGAAAAGCGACAGACAAGAACCGACGAGATTGAACAGAAAATCATGCAGATGTACGCGAAAGGTATGTCCCAACGTGACATCGAAGATACGTTAAAGCAGATCTACGGAACCGAAATTTCACAAGGCTTGGTTTCGCGTATAACCGACAAAATTCTGCCGGAAGTCAACGAGTGGCAGAACCGTCCTCTGGAGGCAGTTTACCCGGTAGTTTTCTTCGATGGGATCGTGTTCAATTCGCGCAAGGATAACAAAATTG